>ERZ1645185.13-NODE-13-length-90475-cov-7.648197_pt1 | contig 90475 bp, 74 predicted proteins | sample MGYA00575351_ERZ1645185 | MGnify/ENA primary metagenome ERZ1645185 (study PRJEB40838, sample SAMN11284767) | freshwater sediment metagenome | isolation source: river sediment | host: Sediment | place: India: Jana village, Kanpur | collected 2015-12-17 ... | reverse complement strand
CAACTCCCGTAGTACCAACTCCCGTAGTACCAACTCCCGTAGTACCAACTCCCGCGATGCCAGCCTAGCGCCCATTCATCGCGCGCAACATGCTTGGGTATGAACCTCGACTTACTGGCTGTCGGTCCTCATCGCGACGACGTGGAACTCACCTGCGGCGGCACGCTCATCAAGGCCGTCGATGGCGGCAAGCGGGTGGGCATTCTCGACCTCACCCAGGGCGAAATGGGCACGCGCGGATCGGCGGCGTTGCGTGAACAGGAAGCGGAGACGGCGCGCGCGCTCATGGGGGTGCACGTACGGGAGAACCTCGGACTTCCCGACGCGGGCATCAGCAACGACGACGCGACGCGCGCGAAGTTCGTGCAGGTCATCCGCAAGTTGCGTCCACGTGTGGTCATTGCACCGGCGCCACGCGGACGGCACCCGGATCATCGGCGCACGACCGAACTGGTGCGCGATGCCTGCTTTCTCGCGGGGCTCAAAAAGTACGCGCCGGGCGAGCACGAGGCGTTCCGTCCGCTCAAGCTGCTGCACGTGATCGCGTATCGCGAAGATTACACCAAACCCACGTTCGTGGTGGACATCACGGCGCAATTCGAGCGCAAGCTGGCCGCCATCAAGTGTTACGGCTCGCAGTTCGACAACACCACCCAGGCGGGCGAGGTGTACCCCAACGGCGAACCGCTGTACGACATCGTGCGGCATCACGCGGCGCACTACGGTTCGCTCATCCGCACGCAGTACGGCGAACCGTTCTTCACCGACGAAACGATGGAGGTGCACGACGTGACCTCGCTCGGCGTCTCCACGTTCTGACGGGTACGCACCCATGATGCACGACATCTCGGTTCCCATGAGCGCCGCCACCACGGAGTGGCCCGGTGACCAGCCGTTCAGCTGCGGCTGGACGTGCCGCCGCGAAGACGGCAGCAGCGTGAACCTCGCATCCATTACCACGAGCTTTCACGTCGGCACGCACGCCGACGCGCCACTGCACGTGAACTCGGCATGGCCTGCGTCGGAAGCGCTGGAGCTCGATGCGTTCGTGGGGCCGGTGCGCGTGATCGAGTTGCCGGCCGATCACGACATCACGCAGGATCTCGAAGTCGAGCAGATGATCGACCTGCTCGGCGGCATTGTGCCGCTGCGCGTGCTGTTGCGCACGGGGCACTCAGTTGCCAGCGGCACGTTCCCCGCCGACTGGCCGTGCCTGAGCGTGTCAGCGGCCGAATGGTTGGTGAGCCAAGGGCTACGGCTATGGGGTGTCGACGCGCCGAGTGTGGACCGGCGTGAGAGCAAGACGCTCGATGTGCACCACGCGTTGCTCGGGCATAACGCGTTCGTGCTCGAGAACGTGGATTTGCGCGATGTGCCGGTTGGCGCGTACGAACTGATTGCGCCGCCGCTGATGGTGCACGGCGCTGACGCGGCGCCGGTGCGGGCCCTGTTGCGGAGCATTGTGCGGGCGGGCTGAAAACAGCTGTTGGGAGGCACGGAGGGACGGAGGCACGGAGGTGAACTTGCTCCGTTTACTCCGACGAGCTTTCCCCTCGCAAGCGCTCGAGACGAGACTCGATGCTCGCGGGCACGAATAGCGAGTCCGCGATGCCGGCAATCTCCTCGGCGTCGCGCCACGCAACTTCGAGCAGCTGCAGCTCGCCTTCGAGTGCGCGGCGTTCACTGTCTTCGTGCAGCGCCATTTCGAGCGCCAGGCGCGCCGGTGCGGGGATGAAGTTGAGGTCGCCCATATCACCCCAGTTGGCCTTGGCCGACCACTCGCGGCGCATGCCAGCGGCCCAGCGCGGAAACGCCTCTGCGGCGCCTACCTGCTCAAGCAGTTGTACCGCATCGCTCACGCGCGCGCCTGTGGCACCGGCGCGATTGATGCGCGGCAGATACTCGCGCAACAGCGGCAACGCATCATCGCCGTAGAGTTGCACGCGCCCCTGTTCGTTCTTGCCTTCACCAAAGAGCGAGAAGCGCGCGGGGCCGCGTGCGTCTCCCGCGTCACGCTTGAGCGCGTATCCGATATCTATGCCCCACTGCGCCGGCCCCGATTCGATTAGGCGTGGCTGTCCGATGGGCACGAAACGTCCACCGTCGGGCAATGCCAACTCGCGACCACGGGCGGCGGTACCGCCGACCAGCTTGTACATGTTGAACGCGTGGGCGAGCGGTGCCAGTGCGGCCACGCCAACACCAAGCGCAGCGGCCCCCGCGATGACGGCGCCGGCCCCGATTACGACGCCTCCGGTGGTGAGGAGATTGCGTCGACGGCGACGACCGAACTGATCGCCATAGCGCCACGCGGCCATTTCGGGGCGCAGCGGCTCACCAATGCGCACCAACTCGGCGCCCTCGCGCAGCCGCGCGAGTCCGATATGGTCGGTGCTCACACGCACGCGTGTTTCGCGATAGGCACGCTCCGCCTGCTCGATGGCCTCCCATCGTGTGTCGAACGGGGTGAGGTTCCAGCGTTCGCACGTTTGGCACACCACCCACAGCCGCCCGCGCTTCGCATCGAACGCGATACGTCGGCCAATGGGTAGCGCTTCAATCGATTCGTTCGCGCCGAGGGAGCGATGACAGTGGATACAGGTGGAGTACATGCCTACTCCACCGAGCCTTTTGTTCGCAGTGCCTCGAGGCGCGACTCGATTTGCGCGGGTGTGAACATGGCGTCGGCGATCTTGGCGATCTCCTCCGCTTCACGCCACGCCTGTTCGAGCAGCTGCAGTTCGCCTTCCATGGCGCGGCGTTCGGTTTCCTCGTGCAGCGCCATTTCGAGGGCGAGGCGGTCGCGGACATAGAGGTTGTGCAGCGCTCCGGGCGTTTTCTCAACGTCACTGCGCTTGGGTGCGAGCCATCGGGGAGTCGGCCGCCTGGTGACTCCCCACTGATCATCGCTTTCACGCCACCCGCTTCGTTGCTGCACGGTTGTCCACACGCGTAACGGATTGCCGGCTTCCTCGAGCAGTTGCACGGCTTCACGAACATTGGCGCGAGTACCACCGAAACGGTTCACGACGGGCATGATGCGCTGCGCAGCCTTGAGTGCATCGTCCCCAATCAGCAGATGCGTCCCTTCCTTGCTTTCGAGTCGCAGCATCAGCGAATCACCGTCCGAGCTACGCACCAGCGTGCTCATGCGCGCGTGGCGACGCTGCAGCTCCACCAGGCGGCCATCCGGAAGGGGGACATATCCGATGGACTTGCTCTGTCGGCCGTGAATGAGCGCTTGCCAGAGCCCTCCGTTTGCGTACACACCGGCGAAGCTGCCCACGCTGACGCCGAGGGCGGCGATGCCACCGACAATCGCCGCCGCACTGCCGACAACGGCACCAGTCACCAGCAATTGCCGATTCCGGCGCCGCCCGAACTGGTCGCCATACCGCCAGGCCGCCATCTCCGGGCGCTGCGGCTCGCCAATGCGAATGAGATCGACCCCTTCGCGTAGCCGTGCCAGCCCCACGTGGTCCGTGCTCACCCGCAGCTTGGTGCCGCGGAACCGCTCCTCCATGGCCTCGATGGCCTCCCAGCGCTCTTCGAGCGGGGAGAGGTTCCAGCGGCCGCACGCCGCGCACACCACCCACAGGCGCCCCTGCCGACCGTCAAAGGCCAGGCGGGTGCCCACGGGAAAGGTCTCGAAGGCCTCGTTGCTGCCCAGGCCGGCGGTGCAGTGGAAACAGGTGGCGAACACGCGAAGTGGTTGAGATACGGTGTCGTACGGACACAGCGCCTCCGTGGTTCCAGTGCGCGGTCCCGCTTAATTTTCAGGAATGTCCCACTCCCCTGTCTATCTCGACCACGCCGCCACCACGCCGGTGCGCGACGAGGTCATGGCCGCCATGACCCCCTTCTTCGGGCCGCGCTTCGGCAACCCCAGCAGCGTGCACAGATGGGGGCGCGAAGCGCGCGTGGCGCTCGACGAAGCGCGCGAGCGGCTCGCAGCCTGCCTCGGCGCTCAACCTGACGAGGTGTGTTTCACCTCCGGCGGCACCGAAGGGGACAACTTTGCCATTCTAGGCGTGTTCCGCACGCTCAAGGCACAGGGGCGCCTGGCGGCCATTACCACCCCCATCGAGCACAAGGCGGTGCTCGCGGCCGTGCATCATGTGGTGCACGAGGGCGGCGAAGAGCGCATCGTACGGGTGAGTGGCGACGGGCTCGTGGAGCGCGCGCACTTCGGCGAACTGCTCGATGATCGGGTGGCCATCGCCAGTGTGATGTGGGTGAACAACGAAGTGGGAGTCATTCAGGACATCCCCGCTCTGGCGGCTCAGGCCAAGGCCGCGGGCGCCGTGTTCCACACCGATGGCGTGCAAGCATTCGGCAAGGTCACGGTAGACGCACGCACGCAGCCGTTCGACCTGCTCACCATTTCCGGGCACAAGATTGGCGCGCCCAAGGGCATTGGCGCACTGTACATTCGCCGCGATACGCCACTCGAGCCGCTCGCCCATGGCGGCTCGCAGGAGCGAGGACGCCGCCCCGGCACCGAGAACGTGGCCTTCGCCATTGGCCTCGCCACCGCCGCCGAGTTGGTGCTGGCCGAGCACGACGCCGAACAGGCGCGACTGCTGTCGCTGCGTGCAGCCCTCGAAGGCGGGCTTCGCGATCGCATTCCCGGTGTGGTCATTCACGGCGCCAACGCGCCGCGTGCCGCCCACGTGGTGAACGTGTCAATTCCCGGAGCCAGCAGCGAATCACTGCTCATGGCGCTCGACCTGCGCGGCATTGCGTGCAGTGCGGGCAGTGCGTGTCAGAGCGGCAGCGTGTCCGCCAGTCATGTGTTGTCGGCCATGGGCGTGTCGAACGAACTCGCCAACGCCGCGCTGCGTTTGTCGCTTGGCTGTCTCAGTACGCCCGAGTGCATCACACGCACGGTCGATGTGCTGGCCACGCTCGCGGAGAAGTCACGCGGCGTGAAGAGTGCGCCTGCGTTCGAGACCGTCGAGTTCTGAGGCCGCCGCTCGTGTTTACGCACATTCCCGCCGCGCCTGTCGTACCGCAGAAGGGCGATCGCGTACTCGTAGCCATGAGTGGTGGGGTGGACTCCAGCGTGGCCGCCGCGTTGCTGGTCGAGCAAGGGTGCGACGTGGTGGGCGTCACGATGAAGCTGCACGGCGACGGCGCCGATGTGCCAGACCGCCCCTGCTGCTCACTCGATGCCACGAGTGATGCGCGGCGTGTGTGCGAGAAGCTCGGTATCCCGCACTACGTGACGAATTTGGTGGACCACTTCGGCCACGATGTGCTCGACGATTTCGTGCAGGAGTACGCGCGTGGCCGTACGCCCATTCCGTGCGTGCGCTGCAATACGTTCACGAAATTTCGAGACCTGCTCGACAAGGCCGACGCGATTGACGCGCGCTGGCTGGCCACGGGTCACTATGCGCGCATGGGGCGCATCGGCGATGAGGCCGTGATGCTGCGCGGGCTCGACCAGGGGAAAGACCAGAGCTATTTCCTGTGGGGCATCGACCGCCCCGTGCTCGATCGTCTCGTGTTGCCCATTGGCACGCAGACCAAGGCGGAAACGCGCGACATTGCCCGACGCTTCGGTTTGCGCACGGCCGAGAAAATCGAAAGCCAGGATATCTGCTTCGTGCCGGACGGCGATCATGTGCGCGTCATTCGCGAGCACCTCGGCGCCGACGCGCCGGCGCTGCAGCCCGGGCCGTTCCGCTTGGCCAATGGTGACGTGGTGGGCGAACACGATGGCTTTGCGCGCTTCACCATTGGTCAGCGCAAAGGCCTGCCGGGCGGTTTTGGTGCGCCCATGTTCGTGGTGGAGATCATTCCCGCCGAACGGGCCGTGGTCATTGGTCCACGCGAGGCGCTGCTGGGCCGTGGTCTCGAGGCGCGCGAACTCAACTGGCTCTACGATGCGCCTGCCGAGGGCAGCACCGTGCAGGTGCAGGTGCGCAACCGCGCCAAGCCGTCACCGGCCACGATTGTGCGTCTCGATGCCACGAGTGTGGAGTTGGCACTCGACGAGCCCATTCAGGCCATCTCACCAGGCCAGTCGCTGGTGATTTACGATGGCGACGTGGTCCTCGGCGGGGGTGTCATCGAGCGTGGCCTGCGCGCGGCACCGAGTCGGCGGTTGCCGTTGCTGGTGGGATAGCGAGAGGGGAGAGGCGCGAAGAACTGCCTGCCACGGATAGCAGCAGATCGCGCGGAGGCACGCGGATCAGTCGAGGCGTACCGGGCGAATCCGTGTGCCTCCGTCCACTCCGTTGATATCCGTGGTCACGTGCCCGTCGCCGCCTGCGGCGACCGCAACTGGTCGCGCGGCGTGGTCATGACCGCCACGAGCATGTCGCTGGTCACGTTGAGCAGCGTCTTGAACATGTCGGGCAGCGTATCGAGCGCGATGAGAATGCCGATGCCTTCCACCGGCAGCCCGATGCTCGCATACAACGGCACCTGCAGCAGCATGCCGCCGCTCGGGATACCGGGGGTACTGAAATTCAGCACTACGCTGGACGCGGCGACGAGTGCGAGATTGGCGACACTGAGATCAATACCGTACAGCTTCGCGATGAATAGCGCGCCCACCACCCAGTAGATGGCGCTGGTCAGCTTGAACACACTGGCACAGAGCGGCAGCACGAAACCCGTAGCCGTTGGCGGCAACTTGAGGACATCGGTGGCGCCCTTCACCATGGCCGGCAGACTCGCCAGCGAACTGCGTGTCCCCATGCCCACCACACTCGCCGGTACCATGGCGCGGGCGAAGTCACGCACCGACACGCGTCCCGACACCGCGATGATCACGTACATCGCCGCGGTCGCGACGAGGTGCAACACGATGTTCACCACGAAGTAGAAGCCAATCGCGCCCAGCACATTGGTGCCCAGCTTCTGCCCCAGGACAGTCGCCAGCGCGAAGATGCCGATACCGCCAAGGGCGAGAATCCACCGCACGACGACCAACATGGTGTCGGACATGCCGCGGAAGAATGCCAACTGGGCCACCCGCGGCCCCTCGGCGACACGTCCGAGCGCGAACGCATAGAGCAACGTGAAGAGCACCACCGGCAGCAGCGTCCCGTCGGCCGCGGCCTTGATGGGATTGATGGGAATGAGCGACAGGATGAACGTGCGCGCCGAGAGCGCGTCGGCCGCCGGCACATCGATTTTTGCCGACTCGCGGAGTCGTGTGGTGGCGGCGGGATCGAGGGCCAGCGACTCGAACCACACGCTCGATACGGTAGCCGAGAACAGGGCGCAGGCGACCAGCAACACCAGCATCCAGCCGAAGGCCTTGGCGCCTACCGTGCCCGTGACGCGCAGATCATCGCCGCCAGCCACTCCCACGATGAGCAGCGGTACCACCAGCGGGATCACCGTCATGCGCACCGCGTTGATCCAGGCGGTGCCGATGACTTCGAGGGTGGCCAGCAAACCCGAGATGAATGCCGAGGGCGCGCTCTCCTGGGAGAGCAGCATGCCGAGGGCGAGGCCGCCGACAAGACCGAGCGAGACCTGAACGCCGGTAGAGCGGAGCGGTGAGCGGCGGGGAGAAGCAGACGACATGCGCGCGAACCTACGCGCTCGCACGCGCCGGCGCCATGCGGCCGGCGTAGTCCCGCTTCAGTCTAAAACCCGAAACCCGTGGACCAGGTGATCATGCCCCGCCCTCGCGTCGATGCGACGGGGTCGGTACCCACGCGGTGGTAGTAGCCCACTTCGCCCCCGAGCGCGAGGATAGGCCAGATGTGTATGCTGCCGCCCAGGTAGGTACGCTTGGCCAGCGCCCCCATGGGGTCGTTGAAGGTGCGGAGCACGCCGCCGGTCACGGCGACGCCGCTGCCGAAGTGTCCCATGGAATTGGCTACGCCCACGCTGAAGCTGGCCCCACCAAAACCGACCTTGCCGGCGCCCAGGAAACACCAGTCGCGCTTCTCACTTTCACGCACCCAACCCATGCCGTAGCTCAACGCCCACTTGAGCGGCGCCCCATAGGTAAGGCCGCCCATGCACTGGTCGAACTGCCAGCGAGCGCTTGAGCCGTCGACCGCACGCGTGCTGTCGCCGGCTGCCGAAACCGACGACGTTGGCGCAACCTGCGCGTACAGTGCCGAGGGTGCCATCCCCATCAGCACCGCCGCACAGCAGGCGCGTCCGGCCCCCGCACGCAGGGTGCGCATCAGTACTTCATCCCCACCGCATCGGCGAACTCACGCATGGCCTTCTCCTGTGCCTCGTTGAGCGCCTCGGGCACGGTAATGGTGACTTCCACCAGCAGGTCTCCCTTTCTTCCTTCCTTCTCGATGCCCTGACCGGACACCTTGAAGCGCCTACCGGCGGAGGTACCCGCCGGAATGCGAATGGCCACCTTCTTCCCGTCGAGTGTTTTGACACTCACGCGGGAGCCCAGCGTGGCCTGCGCAATGTTTATAGGCACCGTGGCGATGAGGTCGAGCCCATCGCGCTTGTAGAAGCGGTCGGGCAGCACGGTGAACGTGATAACCAGATCGCCAGCCTGCCCTCCCGCTGCCCCTTTGCCGCCCTGCCCGCGCAGCCGCACCTTGGTACCGGTTTCGGCGCCGGCGGGCACTGAGATGTTGACCGTGCGACGCGCCCGTGCCTCTCCGGTACCGCGGCAGGTGCCACAACGTTCCGACGGGACGCTGCCGCGCCCCATGCACACCGGGCATGGGCGGTTCACGGCGAATGAACCCTGGCCGAAGGAAATCACGCCGCGACCGCTGCACTCGCCGCACGGCTTGATTTGCGCGCCCGGGGCCGCGCCGTTGCCGCGACACACCGCACACTCCTCGTTGACCTCGAGCTCCACCGGCACCTTGCCACCCGTGGCCGCCACGCGGAACGGCACCTCGATGATCTGCTCGACCGTCTGCCCTTTTTCGGCGGCCTTGGCGCGCGTTCCGCGAGCTCCCGCCGCGCCGCCGAACATGGAGGAGAACAAGTCACCGAGCCCGCCGATGCCGCCGACGTCGAAGTCGGTGAACGTCCCGGCGCCGCCCTGTCCGGGCCCGCGCGACGCGCCGGCACCGGGGCGCGCCGTGGAGCGACCGCCGCCGAAGCCCACGCCCCCGAACGCGCCCAGCCGACGCATGTCGTCGTACTGCTTCCGCTTTTCGGCGTCACCGAGGACGTTGTACGCCTCGGAGATCTCCTTGAAGCGATCGGCAGCCTTGGGATCGTTCTGGTTCGTGTCGGGATGATATTGCTTCGCCAGTCGACGGTACTGCTTCTTGATTTCGTCGGCCGTAGAGGACGACGAAACGCCGAGGACTGCGTAAAAATCGGTGCCGTTGGCCATGCTGTGTGGTAAGGCCGGAGAGAAGCGCGGGCGTGATCGCGGAAGCGATCAGCTCAGGCGCCGGTCCACTGCTTCACGATCACGCGCGCGGGGCGCAGGACGTGACCGTTGATGACATAGCCCGCCTGGAAGCAGATAGCCACCTGGCCGTCTTCTTCGGCGTGCGCTGCCGGAGCCGTGCTGACCGCTTCGTGCAAGTTGGGGTCGAAGGCGTGACCGGTAGGGTCCACCACCTCGAAGCCGTGACCGGCCAGCGACTTGAAGAGCTTCTTTTCCACGAGGAGCACCCCATCGACGACGGTTTTCGAGTCGACGGTAGACGGATCGACGTGTGCGAACCGTGTGATGTCGTCGATGGCGTCGATAAGTCCGCGCACCAGCTCACCCTGGGCACGCCACCCGGCCTCTTGCCGCTCCTTCACGGCCCGACGCCGGAAGTTGTCGTACTCGGCGGCCAGGCGCAGATGCTTGTCCTTGAGCTCTTCGATTTCGCGCTGGCGGTCGTCGGTGGCACCGGTGGCCGTTTCGCTTGGCTCGGTGTTCTCGATGATGGCTTCGAGCGTGTCGTCGGTGTTCGACTGGGGATCGGTCATGTTCGTCATGGAAGTCCCTACGCGTGGCCACCGCCGAAGTTGCGGCAGCATGCGCTGGGGTGATGCAGAAATCTGCTGATGAACTGCGCTGATGGAATGTGCGAAGGCTACCCGCGGGCGGTCCAGCCTTCGGCGTCCTGCTCTCGCAGGAATGCCTTGCGTAGCCGGTCGAGCGCGAGCTGCGCGGCACGCCAGCGGATTTCGTGCCGATCGCCTGGCAGCACCGCCCGTACGGCGTGCACGTCTCCGTCGATGTCGACGGCCACCCACACGGTGCCCACGGGCTTGTCTGGGGTTCCGCCGTCAGGGCCGGCGATGCCGGTGATGCCAAACCCGATAGTGCTGCCGAACCGCAGGCGTACCCCGGTAGCCATGGCGCGGGCCACGGGTTCGCTGACGGCGCCATGCTCCTCGATGACCTCGGCGGGCACGCCGAGCTCTCGGGTTTTTACCTCGTTGGCATAGGCAATGGTTCCACCGAGTACCGTGCGGCTCGAGCCGGGAACGGCGGTGAGCCGCATGCCCAACATGCCCCCGGTGCAGCTTTCGGCCACGGCAACCGTAGCGTTTCGTGCCGCGCACTCGGCCAACATGATCGCCGCGAGGTCGTCGTCGCTCTCGCCATACACAAAGCGGCCGACTTTTTCGCGCAACTGCGCCGCCGCGTCGTCGAGCGTGCGGCTGGCTTCGCGCGCTTCGAGTTCCCAGCTGGTGAGCCGCAAGTCGACGCCGTCGCTTCCGGGCAGGTACGCCAACGATAGCCCGTTCACGCCGCGCGCAAGCTCGCCGAGCCTGTCGGCCAGTGCCGATTCGGCAATGTTGGCGGTGCGCAGCGTCTTGCTGCGAATGACGGGGCCGTTGGTTGGCAGCCGGTCGCGCAGCGCGGGAATGACGGTGTCGGCGAGCATGCCACGCATCTCGCGCGGGACTCCGGGCAGCATGATCACCCAGCGACCGTGGGCATCTTCGAGCCGGATACCCGGCGCGCTGCCGTGCCGATTGTTCAGAATGGTGCACCCCTCGGGCACCATGGCCTGCTGCTCGTTGCTGGCGGGCAGATCGTGCCCGAAACGTTTGAGCCAGCGTGCACGCAAAGCGGCGAGAATCTCGTCGTCCATGCGCATGCCTTGCCCAAAGATCGACGCGATTGCCGGCTTGGTCATGTCGTCGGCCGTTGGGCCGAGGCCACCGGTGGTGATGACAGCGCCGGTGCGTTCGAGCGCGTCACGCACAGCCGCTTTGATGCTGTCGGCATCGTCGCCACAGGTGGTTCGCCGCACGATGCGCACGCCGAGTGCCGCCAGTTCGCGCCCCAGATGCGCGGCGTTGGTATCGATGGTGAAGCCGAGCAGCAGCTCGTCGCCGATGGTGACGATTTCCAGTTCCATGTCCCCTAATCTAGGGGACTGAAGCACGGAGGGAGGGAGGCACGGAGGGAGGGAGGCACGGAGGTGACGCTCCGCTGACGAATACCGGTACCGTCCTTGAATGGCGCTGAACCCTATTCATTCGGACATCACAGCATCGATCGTCGACGCCGCACTCCAGCTGCATCGAGAGATCGGTCCTGGGATGCTTGAGTCGGCTTATGAGCTGCTGCTCGCCGACGAGTTGCAGCACCGCGGCCACTCCGTGCTACGACAGCAGGTGCTCACAGTGAAATACCGCGGTCGGACGCTCGACAAAGCCTTCCGCGTCGACCTGCTCGTGGACAAGGTCGTAATCGTCGAGATCAAGTGCAGCGAGAGGCGCACACCGTTAAATTGACGACAGCTCCTGACCTACATGCGCTTAGCGCACATAAACGTGGGACTCGTACTCAACTTCGGGTTGGAGACGATGAAGGCGGGCATCGACCGTGTGGTCAACGACCGCCAAATCGAGTAGCACCGTTCAGCTCCGTGCCTCCCTCCCTCCGTGCCTCCCGCGGCCACTACGCCGCGCGCAACACTTGCACACCATACCGGCGCAGATACAGCCACAGCGAGTACAGCGTGAGCGCCACGGCGGCGGTCATGCTGATCACCCCAACAAAGCCGTTGAACAACGCGAAGGCCTGCCATTCGCTGGCGCCAATCCACTGGCGCTGTTCAGCAAGCGTAATGGCAAAGAACCAGAAGTACGCGGCGCCGAGCCAGATGCTCTGGAAGGTGGTCTTCCATTTGGCGGGGCCAATGGCGGAGATCACGAGTCCACGACGCGCAGCGACCTGACGGAAGATCGTCATGAATGCTTCGCGGCCCAGCACCACGAGCACGATCCACAGTGGCAGCGACACTTTGCCAAAGGGCATTTCGAACAGGAACGGGCTCGCCTCGCCGCCGTGCTCCACAACGAAGGCATTATGTCGCTGGAGGAAGTACATGGGAATGAGCGTGGCCAGCAGCAACAGCTTGTCGGCCAACGGATCGAGCAGTCGCCCGAGGTCCGTGACGAGATTGCGCGAGCGGGCGAGATGCCCATCCCAGTAGTCGGTGATCGCGGCGATGAGGAAGAGCACAAACGCGAACAACCGGGCGCTCCATGACGTGGTGAACGGCAGCCACGCAATCAGCGGCGTCAGGGCGATGCGGCCCACGGTGATTGCGTTCGGAAGGTTCACGGCAGGAGGGCTACGCCAGTGTTTTGAGCACCAGCTTGGAGACGGCCTTGAGAGTATCGAAGACACCATCGCCGGTCACGGCGACGGCTTCGAAGTACGGAACACGCTCCACCCATTCTCCCGTGGGCAACTGGTTGACCAGGTACTCGCCGGGGCGGAATGGATCGGGCGCCGGACGCATGCGAGATGGGTCCGTAACCTCCCAGCCGGGGTTCAACATGGCCTGCAACTCAGCCACACTCGCCGCGTTTGGGAGATCGCGCTTGTTGTACTGAATGACGAATGGCATGCGTGTGAGGTCGTACCCATACGCGGCCATGTTGTCATACAGGTTCTGCATGGACTCGAGGTTGGCCTCGGCGCGCTCGGTTTGCGAGTCGGCCACGAACACCACGCCGTCCACACCCTTCAAGATGAGCTTTCGCGATGCATTGTAGTAGACCTGCCCCGGAACTGTGTAGAGGTGGAAGCGGGTCTTGAAGCCACGAATGGTCCCGAGGTCGACCGGCAGGAAGTCGAAGAAGAGGGTCCGCTCGGTCTCGGTAGCGAGCGAGATGAGCTTGCCCCGCGTGTTCGGCGACACCTTGCCGTACACGTACTCGAGATTGGTGGTCTTGCCGCCGAGTCCAGGACCGTAGAACACGATCTTGCAGTTGATCTCGCGCGACGCGTAGTTGATCATCGACATGGCTTGCTCCGTTACTGAAACAAGCGGTCGATCTCGTCTTCCGCACCAGCCAGAAAGCCGGGGGGCGTTGCGTCCCTCGCGTCACCGCGGGCGAAGACGCCCTCGAAGATGCGCGTGAGTTCGTCGACGGCGGTTTTCATGCGCAGCCGGACCAGCCCCAACGTGGTGCGATTGTCGAAGAGCACCACGAGGATGACCCGACGGGCGATATCGGCGAGATACATCGACTCGCGCTCGCCCTGGTGAAAGAGCACGTTGAAGTCGCTTTCGCCGATCAGGCGCGCGAGCTGATCGTTGGCGCTGAAGTCGGCGGCGGTGAGGGTCGCGAACGCCGTGGCGTCGAAATTGGGCGGCTCGCCCACGGTAGCCACGAGTTGCCCGCTGCGATCGACGAGCAGCGCGCAGCGCGCTTTCGCGTCGTAGAGGAACCGCTGCAGGGTGATCGTAATGGCCCCGAAGTCGTCCTCGGTGAACGACCAGGTGGCAGCGCCAATGGGCATGATAGACAGGGAAGCCGGGGACGACGGGTGCGAATGCCGGACCCGTGACGATAACCCATCACCCGAGACTGGCAACCCACCACAGTAGTTCTAGGAACGTAACGTCCGCTCCATGCGGCGCAGAACCCCTCGGGCACGGCGCCGCAGCAGCGGATGCGGCTCCCATTGCAGGTAATCACGAAGGAGCCTCGCACTATCAACGCTCGGATGCGCCCGAAGGTAACCGAGCGCCGCCAGCCGTTTGAGCTTGTCGGCATGGAACAGGCTCCGGCGGTGACGCTGCTGGGCCAAACTCCACCCCACAAGCCCCACGGCTGCTCCAACGGCGAGCCCGAGCCCCATCAGCCCGGCCAACTGCCAACCACCATCCGGTCGCTTCGATCGCATGTGCCGCCTGAGTCTGTGCTACGGCATCTCCCGTCGCGCCGCGAGGGCCTGCGCGATGGTGACACCGTCTGCGTATTCGAGGTCGCCGCCCACGGGCAAGCCGCGAGCGATACGGGTAACCCGCACGGGGCGACCAGCCAGTTGGCGCTGCAGGTACAGCGCGGTCGCTTCCCCTTCGAGCGACGGGTTGGTGGCCACGATGACCTCCCGTACCCCCTCGGGCTCCATGCGTGCCAGCAACGCCCCGATCGTGAGGTCGTCGGGCCCTACCCCGTCGAGGGGCGAAAGCCGCCCACCAAGTACGTGGTACAGCCCCCGGAACTCCCCGGCCCGTTCGATGGAGGCAATGTCACTGGCCTCCTCGACCACACATACGAGCGTGGGGTCGCGGCGCGGGTCGGCGCACAGCGGACAGAGTGGCGCTTCCGTGAGGTTGAAGCAGCGATCACACGGGCGCACACGCTCGGTAAGTGCCACCAGCGCCTCGGCTAGCCGCCGACTTTGCGACGCCGGCTGCCGAAGCAGGTGATACGTGAGCCGCTGCGCCGTCTTGCGGCCGATGCCCGGCAGACGCGCGAGTTCGCCGGTGAGTTCGTCGATGACCGACATGCGGCTAGGTCGGCAAAACGCGCGCGAGATTCACGAGCCGATCAGAACGGCAGCTTGAACGGCAGGTCGATGCCGCCGGTGACCTTCTGCAATTCCATCTGCATGGCCTCGGCCGCCTTCTTTTGCGCTTCGGCCACGGCCACCACAACGAGGTCCTCGACCATGTCCTTGTCGCCCATGATCGACGGGTCGATCTGGATGCGCTTGAGCTGCATCTTGCCGTCGACATCGGCCGACACCATGCCGCCGCCGGCGAGCGCGCTGAAGGTGCGCTGGCCCATCTCTTCCTGCATGGTCTGCATGTGGGCCTGCATGTCCTTGAACTGGCCCAGCATCTTGAAGATATCCATCGGGGGGTTGGAAAGAGTTTTAAGACAAGAGTGGAAGCTGGACGCTGGCGATCAATCCAGCAGTTCCAGGTCCAGCACACGCACGGCGGCCTCGAGCAGCGGATCCTTCGCCGCAATCTGCTCCGTGCGCTGTTGCTGTACGTCGTGCGCGGTGAGCCGTTTCGAGGTGGAGCGCGACGCCTGTTGCGGCGCGGCACTGGCGCCGCCACCGGCATGCAGCGTGAAGCCCGTGAGGCCGGGGAAACTGCTGCGCACTGCGGTCAGCACATCGGCGCGCGCGCGCTCGACCGGGGTGGCGAAGGTATCGTCACCCAACGGATAGCCGAGCGTGAGCACACCGTCGCTGGACACGGTCATGGGCACCAGTCGGCTCACCGCTTCGGCCACCATGCCACGCCCGCCGCTCCGAATGGCGTCAACGACGGTGTTCCACCGCGCCTTCACCTGGTCGACGGTGGGCGCCGGTCCAGTTCGTGCCGCAGGTGACGCGGGCTCGTTGCGCGAGGGCGCGGACGAGGCGGCCGCACGCTGCTGCGCCGCGGCGGTGTCTGCCGCGACCTGCGTAGCCGTTCGTGCGGGTGGAGGCGGTGCATACGACACCGACACGGCTGCTCCGCTGGGAGCCAGCGCCGGCGCCACCGCCGCCGGTGGTGCCGGTGGCAAGGCGTGCGCCGATGCCACGCGCGTATCGTGCGCGACGCGGCGCGGGGGCGGGTCGTCGTTCCCGCCGGCCCCGAATCCCTTGAGGACTTCCTCGAGTTCCACCGTGCGGTCGAGCAGCGCGAAGCGCACCAGTAGCGTTTCCAGCAGCAACTGCGGCTGTCCGCTCTTGCGGTACATGGGCTCCATCTCGAGCAGCGCGTGCAGCATGCGCACCAGATCGCCCGCCGATACGCGGTCTTTGCGCTGCAGCAGCGCGGCGCGCAGTCGGTCGGACATATCGGGCACTTCGCCGCCCATGGTCATGGCCAGCAGCGCGCGCAGCGTGCGCCCAAGCCCGGCGAGCAGCAACACGAAATCCACGCCGGCATCGGCCTGACGCTGCACGGCGGCGAAAATCTCACCGGCCCGTCGCTCGAGAATGAGATCGAGCAGCGCGATGTACTCGTCGTCGGGCACGAGGCCCAGCGCCACCGTCACGCGGTCGGCGGTGACTTCGGCCGTTTCGCCGAGCGATAGCACTTGGTCGGTGAGCGACAGCGCGTCGCGCAACCCGCCGTCGGCGGCGCGCGCAATCATACCCAACGCTTCGTCTTCGAAGCGCACGCCTTCTTCGGTAAGCACCGCCGCGAGTCGCTCGCGAATTTCCGAGGGGCCGATGCGCTTGAGATCGAAGCGTTGCAATCGCGACACCACCGTACCGAGCACCTTTTGCGACTCGGTGGTAGCAAACACGAATACCACGCGTGGCGGCGGCTCCTCGAGCACCTTGAGCAACGCGTTCCACGCATCGCGCGAAAGCATGTGCGCTTCGTCGACGATGTAGACCTTGTACCGGTCGTCTCCCGACGGGGCGTACATGGCGCGCTCGCGCAGTTCGCGCGCATCGGCGACACCGCCGTTGGAGGCGGCGTCGATTTCCACCACATCGAGCGAGGCCGACCCGCTCCAGATGCGCTGGCAGCTTGCGCACTGCCCACAGGGTTCGCCCTGCAGCTCGGCGTCACCGCGCCGCTCGCAGTTGAGCGCCATGGCCAGAACGCGGGCCAGCGTGGTCTTGCCGGTACCGCGTGGGCCGCACAGCAGATAGCCGTGCGCCACCCGGCCGCGCGCGATGGCGCCTTTGAGCGTATTGGCGACGTGCGATTGCACCGCCACGGTCGCGAAGTTCCGCGGACGGTATTTGCGAGCCAGAGCGAGGGACATTCCTCCAATCTAAGTGGTTCGGCGACGCTTCGGGCACGGTTACCGGGGCCCTGCCCCCTCCGGGGCGCTCGTGTTCGGCGTTTGTGACCATGGGACCTTGGTCCGCGTCTACCGGGGTTCAGGTGCTGCCGACACTTGCAGTCGAACCCCGACGGAGACCGCGTGGTCGCAGGCAGCATCGCCCCATGTCCAACCAGCCAATGACCGTTCCGCGCCTCGGCGTGAGTGCGGACGCCGGCTCGCGCCGGTGGCTCAACCGCGTCTGGTGGCTGCAGTTGCTCGGCGGTGCACTCTACGCCGCAGTGAACGTGCTCTGGCCTGACGCGGCCGGGTGGGGCCAGTTGACGAACGCCTGGTACCTGGCGGTTGCGGCGCCGACCATCTGGGTGATGCTGCGCACCACCCAGAGCCCAACCGTCCCCTCGGCGCTCCGGGCATCGTGGCGCTGGCTGCTGGCGGCCATGACCGTGTGGTTCGTGGGCGACCTGATCTGGACGGCGATTGCCTGGTGGCAGCAGACGCCGCCGGCGCTGAGTGTGGCCGAAGTGGCGTTCCTCGCCTTCTATCCGCTCGCCCTGCAATCCTTGGCCAGCTTGCCAGGCAGTGACGCCAACCGCGTCGACCGGTGGCGCGTGCAACTCGATGCGTTCATTGCCTCGCTCACCGCCGCTGCGCTTTTCGTGTGGGTGTGGCCGGTGCCGGCGGAGTACCCAGGTGGCAGCGCGTGGCTAATGCGCCTGGTGCACATCGCCAATCCGGTGGGTGATCTCATGTTGCTGACGGCGCTGTGGGTATTGCTCACGCGCCAGACCAACCGCCGCTCCGTGGCGCTCATGCGAGTGCTCATGGTGGGGCTGGCGGCGAAAGTGCTGGCCGACACGCTGCACGCGCGGTCGCTGTTCGTCGACGTGGACATCTTGAATGGGCTGACGGGCTTTCTCTGGCTGGCGTTCTATGCCGTGGGCTCGTTCGCCGCGAGCCGACGCCAACAGCTGGACGCGGACACGGTACCGGTAGTGCCAGCGGCCACACGTCTGCATTGGCTTCCCTACGCGTGTGTGATTCTGGTGGGTGGCCTGCTCGTGAATGTGGTTTTCGCCGGTGACCTGACGTCAGCACGCATCATGGCCGTGACCACCTTCGTCCTGTCGCTCACCGTGTTGCTGCGACAGTGGCTGGTGGGGTTGGAGAACCGCCGCCTCGATCGTCTCGCGGCCGCCGGTATGGCCGAAAGCCACCTCGCCGCGTTGGTGCGCTATGCACACGATGTGTTTCTCGTGGTCGATGCCGACGGCACCATTCGCTACGCGAGCCCGTCAGTGGAGCAGGTGTTGGGTATGCCCGCCGAGCAATTGCAGGGGCAGACAGGATTCGGTCTGGTGCACCCCGATGACCTCGATGAGACGCGTCACACACTGGCGCGCGTGCTCGAAAATCCCAACCACTCGGAAAGTCGCGTGACGCGCGTGCAGCACGGGCACGGTGGATGGCGTCACCTCGAAATGGTGGCCACCAACCGCATAGACACGGCCAGCATCAGCGGCATCGTGCTCAACCTGCGCGACGTCACCGAACGTCGGGAGTTGGAAGGGCGACTTGAATGGCAGGCGTTTCACGATCCCATGACCGGTCTCGCCAATCGTGTGCTCTTTGCCGATCGTGTAGGACACGCGCTGGCGCGCCGTCAGCGTAGTGGCAGTGACATCGGGGTGCTTTTTCTCGACCTCGATCACTTCAAGTTGGTAAACGATACGCTGGGACACCCTGCCGGTGACGCGCTGTTGCGCGAGGCCGCCAAGCGCATCACACAGGAAGTGCGCGCCGCCGACACCGTGGCGCGGCTTGGTGGCGACGAGTTCGCCATCCTGCTGGAAGACGCGCCGCATTCACAGTGCCAGGCCACCGCTGAACGTCTGCTCGCGCAACTCACGCGGGCGTATTTCATCGAAGGTCGCGACGTGTTTGCCGGCGCGAGCATCGGGTTGGCGATGGCTCAACCGGGCATTTCCCTCGACGATCTGGTGCGCGACGCCGACGTGGCCATGTACGTGGCCAAGTCGGAAGGACGTGGGCGCGTGGTGTCGTTCGAGCGCCAGATGCGCGATCAGGTTACCGACCGCATGACACTCGAAGCCGACCTGCGTCGCGCGCTCGAGCGCCAGGAGCTGACGGTGGTGTACCAACCGCAGGTTGACCTGCGCACGGGCGAAATTCTTGGTGCGGAGGCGCTGGTCCGCTGGAACCACCCCACGCGTGGACTCATCCCGCCGTCGCGTTTTGTGCCCATCGCTGAACAGGCGGGGCTGATGGTGGCCTTGAGCCGGTTCGTACTGCGCACCGCCACGCGCGACGCGTCCCAGTGGCGCCATATCGACTGCGACTATCCGTCGGTGCACGTGGCGGTGAACCTGTCGGGGCGGCACGTGCAGGACCCGTCGCTGCTTGACGATGTGCGTGAAGCGCTCGACGACGCGGGGCTCGAACCGCAGCTGCTCACCATCGAGATCACCGAATCGGTGATGATGCACAACACCAAGACCGCCATTGCCGTGCTGCGCGATCTCAAGTCCCTCGGCTGCATGGTGGCAGTCGATGATTTCGGCACGGGCTATTCGAGCTTGTCGTACCTGCAACAGTTTCCGGTGGACGTGCTGAAGATTGACAAGCGTTTCATCGATACGCTCGGCACCCCAGAAGGGGATGACGCCCTGACGCGGGCCATTCTGAGCCTGGGTGACTCGCTGGGGTTGGCCACCGTGGCCGAGGGTATTGAGACGCCACGACAGCTGGCTGAACTGCAGCGTATGGGCTGCCTTTTGGGCCAGGGGTTCCTGTTGGCGCACCCGCTGCCGTCGCGCGTATTCGCCGAACTGCTGCTCTCGGGATCGGTGCAGCAAGCGTTCGAGGTCAACGGTGTTGCGGCCGGGGCGCGCGGGCCGCTTGTAGCGTAGCGGTGCGCGGCGACGGCGAGATAGCACAAAAAAAGCGCGCAGGAAGTCCGCTTTTGAGAGCGAATCTTCCTGCGCGCAGTGCCCCGGGCCTGACGAAGCGACGACAGACACCACGTACGGCTGCTACCTGCGGGGTCCTGACCGATTTGGCGGGCTGACGCCCTCCGGGACCCGGGACTTTGGGAATATAGGCAATCGACGCGGTGTTTTGTACTGCGATCAAACGGCCGACAAATACCCAGGATGGCCACCGGCCGCAGTCATCCGCTCCACCCACAGCGCCTCCAACACCGCGAGTTCCGCTGCGGCATCGTAGCCGGCCGGATTCTCCGGTGGTGTGAGAGTATCGAGCACCTCGAACGCGAACGCATCGGCACCGAGTTGTCGCCAATCGGCCTGCAGTGCCGCGTGGTGATGAGCCCCCAGTCGCAGCTGCGCGCGCTCACGGTTGATACGCGCTGGTAGGTCGATGGCGCGAATGAGCAGCGTGCGCCCGTTTACCAGATTGCGAATCTGCAGAATGCCCATGGGCCGGGGCGTTTCCTTGTAGGCGCGACGCGCCTCACGGCGATCTTGCGCGTGCATACGCTATGCCGCCTCAGGAACGAGCGGGAGCAGACGTGAGTCTGCGAGGGCCGCGAGCCGGTGGCCCATGCCGTCGAGATACTGCTCGTTACTGGCAAACGCGAGGAACGCGCGGGCACTGGCCTGACGCACGAGCATCACGGCGTCCCAGCGCTCTTCGCTCGGTCCAATGAGGAAGTCGCCGCCACGCCCGAAGAACAGGATCTCGCCTCCGGAAGCGGCCAGGTGCGGCCGCGTGTGCTCCATGTAGCGACGATAGGCCTCCTCTCCGGAGATGGGCGTTCCCGGCTGGAGCGCCGGCGTCTGCGCGTAGTCGGCGACGTCGCGGAAACGCAGGAGGTTGAGCATCACGATGCTCTCGCCCGACGCTCGGCCAAAAAACGCGCGGCCGGCCTCTTCGGTGGGATGCAGGTACGTCCGTTGATGGGACATTGGTAAGCGAGGTGTGGGGAAACAGCCCCGGAGCACCGGGGCACACCTTTATATTACCCGGATAAAACCGTTTCGCAATACTACCAGGACGAAATACTCGTCTTAGTTGCCAGCGCGTTGTCGCGCATCCCCGCTCGACAGTTGAAGACGATGCTTGGAAATCGTGTAAAGCCCGTCATCAGATTTTGCGGCGAAATAGACGCTGTTTCTTCCGACCGCAGCAATCCGCGCCCCGGCCGGCGCTCCCACGACCAGTTGCACGTCACCGCGACGGCTCACGCGAAAGTAGCGCCGAGAGCCCCTCTCGTCCGGCTCCCCTTCCAGTAAGCCATCGCCGTCGGATAGGCACCAAACGCCATTGTCGGAAAATGCAGGAAGACGTTCGGGCCATGGTGGATAGTCCTTCGGCAAAAACAGCTTTCCGAACTCCGGACCAAATGCCAGCGTAATCGCCTGCCGCTTGTGCGCGTCGGTTACCGCGGGACGCGCAAACAGACCCGAAGATACACTCACGATCTGCGACTTGTTCACCCACCGCACGAGGCCGGCATTTGAGGCCACGTGCAGAATGGCCCCATCTGCGCAGACGGCAACGGCGTCGGCCCGCTCGAATGGCGATCGCAACTCATACAAGATCTGCTGGCCCCGCACGTTCCGTCGAACGTAGGTCATCGCGGCGCTACCACCGCGCAATCGAAAAAGTTCGCGTGGCTCAACTTCACCTGGCGCGAGCACGACCAACGCTCCGGTATCGGACATCGAGAAGTCAGAGGGACTCGGACGATGAATCCCCGCCTTCTCCTTCGACTTTCTCCCTACCAACCCATAGAGTCGCCCGACGCTGTCGTGACCGACCAACAGCGACATCACGTTGTTCCAAGGGCGATCATCCTTGCTGATTGTCCGGACGGGAACCGTGCCGGCAAGCACAATTACGCGATGTGTAACGGCGTCGGTGACCAGTGTTGTGTCACCCTTCTTGGTGAGAAGTTGATGTACGCCTCGGTATTCGCCTGGCCCATCGCCATAGCGGAGAACCACGGCTTTGATGGTTGCGTCAGGGAGTACGTTGACGATGGTTCGCTCCCGTCGATCAGCGACAAAGAGCGACCCGTCAGCGCGCTCGACTATCAGCGGAAAGGCTGACGTCTCGTGCTGAAATGTCGCTACGCGCGAAAACGTGTACGACGTTGGCTGAGTCTGCGCAACCAAGCGGGTTCCGGCGTGCGCTTCAATCAAGACCGCGCAGACCAGGAGACATAGGCGGAAGGTCACAAACCACACCCGTGAGATTAGGGATGTCTACTTTGCCGTCGCACCATAGATTCGATCCAGCAACTCATCGGTGGGCGGCCCGCTGAGCCGTCGACCGTCAAGCAAGACAGTGGGCGTTGCAGTAATCCCAAGCTTCTCTCCAAAGCTGGAGTGCGCTGAAATGGCTGCCGGTTTCGAGGCTACACACTGCTCGAAAGCAGGAACATCTGACGAACCGACCCTCGCGGCGAACTCAGACATCGTAATCAGGCCGATCGAGTCCTGCTTCTCATAGAGAAGGTCAGCTTCGGTAAAGATTACCAGCCGGTGATGTGCACTGGCATTCCCGATCGTAGATCGTGATTCGCTTGATGCGAACTTCCAATCTTCCGCGTCTAGCTCTTCGGATGAAGCCTTTGAATGGTGGACCTCGATCCGCCGACGTAGCCGTACAAGACCGTTATTGCCGCAAGACCGAGCAGCAGATTGACCGCAACCTCTAGTTTGTTCTTCATACATCACCGGATGGCTCATGGTCCGAATTTGACGACTGGCCGACGACGCACTCACGTCAATCGGTTAATTCAACATCAAACGTCCCGATCTACTTCAGGTGGTGGCCCCAGACGAACACACAACGAACGCCTGTCCGCCATCGCCACAATTCGGGATCCCTGTCGAGCAACAGGGGAAATAGCCAGGGCATCCGAGCGTTCCGCACTCGAAGGCTGCGGGGCAACTAGAGCTACCGAGGCACGCGTAGCAGATACTCGATTGCGGCAACGTTTCGGCGCTTGCCGCCTGTGCACGTGCGCCGACCACTAGAATGGCGGCAAAAGCCAACCTGAGAACTTTGGACATCGTATTGCTCCTGAACAGATGGAGTTGAAAATTCGAACCATGAGCACTGAATGACGAATCGCGTTGACGCGGATTTCGCTTTACGCGTTCGCTTTCGTGGACATTCTTTCACCACGAAAAAAAAACGCAATACCTAATTCACGATCCGATCTTTTAAACGAGCTCGACAATAGTGAACGACCCGCGCTTCCTGGATCAATGGTGCAGCGCATACGTTATGGCCTGCCGCAACCGCGCAGCGGCCTCAGCCACAATCCCCATCGGGGCATCGAGATGCGTGACGGCACGCACGCGCGATGGGTTCCACGCGGAAACCCGCACGCCGAGTTCGCGCGCCTTGGCAATCACCTCGTCGGCGCGCGGCTCCGGCAAATCGATCATCACGATGTTGGTATCGGGCGGCACCACGGTTGCACCGCCGGCGCCCTGCACGACCTGCGCGAGATACTGCGCGCTGGCGTGGTCTTCGCTGAGGCGCGCGTAGTTGTGCTGCAGCGCGTACAGTGCCGCCGCGGTGAGAATGCCGCTTTGGCGCATACCGCCGCCGAAGCGCTTGCGCACGCGATGCGCCTTGGTGATGAAGACGTCGGAGCCTGCAAGGCACGCGCCAACAGGTGCGCCCAGACCTTTGGAGAAACTCACCATGACCGAATCGCCGCACGCGGCCAGATCGGCAAGCGGGCGCTCAAGCGCCGTGGCCGCGTTCCACAGTCGCGCGCCATCGATGTGCACCGGCAACCCATGCTCGCGCGCCACGTCGCGAATGGCCTGCATCTCTTCGACGCTCGTGACGACACCACCGGCGCCATTGTGCGTGTTCTCCAGACACACGAGCGACGGTTCGGGCGCGTGAATGCTTGGCGTACGAAGCTGCGCGCGCAGATCGTGGGCGCGATACACGGGCCCCTGCCCCTTCACCAGTTTGCACTGCACGCCGCAGAGCGCGGCCGCACCGGCGATTTCCCAATGGAATACGTGCGATTCCGCATCGCAGAAGATTTCCGTGCCCGGCGTGGTATGCACCCAGATGGCCGCCTGATTGGCCATGGTGCCACTGGGGAAGAACAATGCGCGTTCCTTGCCCAGTGCCGCGGCGACCGCCTCTTCGAGCGCGCGCGTGGTGGGATCACCGTCGAGCACATCGTCACCCACGTCGGCATTGGCCATGGCCTGGCGCATGGCCGCAGACGGGCGCGTGACGGTATCGCTGCGCAGATCGATGAGACCGGACGAGGAGACGAGCATGGACCTGGATGGGAGATCGGGAGCTTGAGCAACAGTTACCGACGGGTAACGCCGCGCTTCACCGGTTCGCTGTCGCGCAACGCGCGCAGTTCGTTTCGGCGCAAGTCGTAGGCCTGCGCCACTTCACCGCCAATGAGAAACAGAAACGCGCTGTAGTACGTCCAAAACACCACCGCCACGATGGCGGCGATAGTTCCGGTATACAGCGAGCCCGGATTGGCGGCGCCAAGCAACGCGGAGAACACGTTGCGTGCAATCTCGAACAGCACCGAGGCCGTGAGGGCGGCCACGGCCGCGACCTGCACCGTAGGCCGTCGACGTGGCAACCCGCGATAGAGCGCGTAAAACAGGGCGAACACCAGCGTCACGGCCAGCAATCGCCCCCCCACGTATTCGAGCCCAGTCATGGCATCCTGCTGCAATCCCACGGTGCGCAGCAGTTCGAAGCCGCGCGTAGTGGCGAGACCGAGATAGGCCGAGAAGACCACGTACACCACAACGGCCACGGTGGCGATAATGGTAGCGAGGAAGTCGAAGGCCTTACCCGCCATGATGCCACGATCGGTGCCGTCGAAAATGAGCGCGAGCACACTGCGCAGGCTGCCGAACAGGCGCGTGGAGAACCACGCGAAGATCACGGCCGAGTAGATGGTAACGGTACTGCGCGTGCTCAACACTTCGGTGAGCACATCGCGCAGCAGTTCGCTAGCGCTTGGCGCTTCATTGGGGAGCAGTTGCTCGATGAGCCGCGTGACGGTGACGGCGGCTTCAGCGGGTTGGCTGCCGAGCAGGAACGACAGCCCGGAGATGAGCAGCAGCACGAACGGCACGAGGGCGAGCAGGATGTTGAAGGCCAGCCCGCCCGCGAGAAAGGGGACATTGTCCTCCGCCGCCTGATACCAGACACGGCGGAGGATGTCCCACCACGACTCAAGCGTCGCCGGCAATCCCGTCGACATTCCCCTCCGCGGCGGAGCGCGGTGCGAGGTCGTCCGCCATGGGCGGCTCAGCGGCCGCTTGCCGTGACGACCGCTCGGAATAGGCGCGACGCCCGTCGGCGTAGGCACGCTTGCTGTTTTCAACAGCCCGTTCAATGTCGGCTCGAGCCTGCTTGGCAGCATCGCGGCTGGCCGACACGGCTTCGTTGACAGCTTCGACGCGGCTGTTGACGGCCTGCTTGGCACGTCCCACCCGCTCGTCGACGCCGAAACGGGCGCGCTCGACCTGATCGGCCAGCTTGTCACCGATTTCGTCGGTCATGTCCTTGGCGCGACGGGCAGCCCGACGCGCTTCGCGCGAGATGCGCTCACGTGTTTCGGCGCCGCTGGCGGGGGCGAACAACAGCGCGGCACCAGCGCCGAGTGCCAACCCCAACAGCAACATGCCCACGCCGTTGCTGCTGTCCTTCTCGATCACGACCACCCGGTCGTCGTCGTAGTCTCGAGCCATATGACCTCCTGCGAGTAAGGGATCCCTTACGGGTCCTGCACGATGTCCGTGGGCAGCAACCGCTGCCCACGATCCACCGAACAGTACAGGTCACTCAGTCGGAAAGATCCGCATCGTCCGGCGCCGCGATGATCGTGGACGCGCCCGTAGGCATTGGACGGTGCTGCTCCGGCATGGTGACAAACTGCTCCACGAACCGCTTCGTCCCGGCGATGCCGAGCTGCGTGAAGAGGAACGTGAACTTGGCGTCGTAGGCGGCGCCGAGCTTCGCGCGCAGGTCGGCGGGAAGCCCCCAGAGCGTCTTCTTGAAGGGGCCGATCGCTTTCTTGCGGGTCTTGTAGTAGAACTGCGCATCGCTGTCGGTGGCCTTGCGCTCATCCTTCGCGTTCACATCGAGCCACGCGTAGATCTCCGCCAGCAACTCGGCCGGCAGATGATCGAACATCATGGTCTGGAAGTTGGTGGCGAGGTGAATTTCAGCCGTCTCGCGCTGCGGGAAGTTGCTGAAGGCCGCGTCGGGGAGCGTGCTGGCCCCGTGCTGTACGGCACCAGCCATGCCGAACTTGTCGCGGGCCAGCTTGGAGAGCGTTTCGAGCGTATCGAGATCGAGGGCCACGTCGGCAATGCTGCCATCGGCGAGTACGACGCCGCCGTGTGACGTACCCGACTGCACCGAAATCTTGGAGAGGCCGGCCATACCAGGCGCCTGCGCCGCCAACGTGGCGTTGAAGCCTTCCATGTAGGCTTCGAGCTCCGCCGGCGTGCTGTTTTCGGTACCGACTTCGCCGATTTCGCCGCCGATGGAGATGGTGACACCAGCTGGTTCGGCCGCGCGCACGAAGCGCGTGATGTCCACACCCACTTCGTAGTTGAGGCGCTGCTGCTCGGCCAGCGTGTCCTTGGACAGATCGACCAGCGTGGAGGTATCGACGTCGATGTTGTAGAAGCCGGCCGCCACCGCTTCGGTAACCAGCGCCTTCACGGCGTTCACTTCCGTGACCGGATCGACGGCGAACTTCTTGTGGTTCACCTGGAAGTGGTCACCCTGGATGAACACGGGGCCGCGGAAGCCTTCGCGCAGCGCCGCCGCCAACATGACCGTGACGTACTCGGCCGGGCGCTGCTCGGTGTAGGCAATTTCCGAGCGTGCAATTTCGAGGATGAACGCACCGGCTTCGAGCTTCATGGCCGTGCGAAAGACCGCACGAGCGGTATCGTACGACATGGCTCGAATGTTCATGGCCGGCACCGTGAAGCCACCACACTTGCCTTCGCCACGCGCCACATACAGTTCGTGAATGGAGGCGGGGCGCACACCAACGTGCTGGCCGATTTCCCAGATCACCCACCGCGCGAAGTCGCGCTTGGCTTCGGTGGCACCAAACACGGCCTGATGCACGAGCCCGTCGAGTTTCGGCGTAGCGAGCGCGGCGGCATCATGCACATGCACAGCGCCGTTGGAAACCGTCACGGCGCCGTCAACAAACGTCGCCTGGGAATGCTTGGTATCGGACATGAGGAGTGTGTAAGGGTGACTACGCGCCTTCCAGCCGTCTGCCGTCTGCAACATGCTGCCTGCCGTTGGCGACCGGCCGTCTGCCGTCTGCAATCTGCCGTCTGAGAATATTACATCGCCCAGCGCGGATCCGGCTTCGGCAGGGCATCCCACTCGGCCCTGGCCTGCTCGCTACCGGCTCGGCCCAGCATGGCGTAGGCAAATTGCTTGCCCAACTCGACACCGGGCTGATCGAAGGCATTCACGCCGTACAGCTCCCCGGCGTAGGCCGTGGCCAGCGCAAACAGCTGCATGAGCGCGCCCAGGTGCCAGGCGTCGACCGTGTCGACCGAAAGTGTGGCGTTGAAGCGACCGCGGGCGGCCAAGGCGCCGGCGGTGGCTCGCTGCTCGATGTCGATGAGTTCACCGAGCGAATGCCCACCCAGATAGCCGAGTTCGGGAATGTCGCCGTGCCGAGCCGGAATCCGGCCCTCGTGCTCACGCCCCTTCACGGCAATAAACGTGACCGTTTTGTCCTGCGGCCCCTCCATGAACAGCTGCACCTGCGAGTGCTGATCGGTGGCCCCCAGAGCGGGGAGCGGCGTGGGCCCCACCGACGTGCCCTGCGGGGTGATCTTGCCCAGCGACTCGGCCCACAGTTGCACGAACCACAGCGCGAGGTCGCGCAGCGCATCAGCGTACGGCATGAGCACCTGAATGGGGCGCCCATGCTCGCGGTCGGCCAACCACTGCAGCACGGCAAAAGCACCCGGCAGGTTCTTCGCCAAATCGGCGTTCTGTGCCTGCGAGGTCACATGAGCGGCGCCGGCCAGCAGCGCCCGCACGTCGATGCCGATGAGCGCCGCCGGCAGGATGCCAACCGGCGACAGCACGGAGAAGCGGCCGCCGACATTGGCGGGAATTTCGACAGCCGGGATGCCCTCGTCGTTGGCGATGCGACGTAGCGCGCCCACCTTGGGGTCGGTGACAAGCACGAGATGCTGCTTCGCCTGGTCCTCGCCCACGGCCTGCGCAAGCGCCTCGCGTACGATGAGGTATTGCGCCATGGTTTCCACTGTACCGCCCGACTTGGACACCACCAGCACGAGCGTGCGCGACAAGTCAAGACGCGCAAGCGTGGCGCCAATGGTGGCCGGGTCGACGTTGTCGAGCACATGCAGACGCGGGTTGCCGCCACGCTGCGCAGGCGTGAGTTCATTCCAGCGCGGTGGACAGAGCGCCGTACGCAGTGCAATGGGCCCCAGCGCCGAACCACCGATGCCGAGCAACAGCACGTCGTCAAATTTCCCCTTCACCTTGGCGGCCACTGCGAGCGACGACTCGAGCAGGGCTTCGTTGGTGGCAAGGGTAAGGAAGCCGAGATCCCCCGTTCGCGCATGCACGGCAGCGTGCGCCGCGGCGAACCGTTCGGCCGCGCCGAGCCACTGTGCTTCCGTGATGCCGGTGCCGTTGGGCAGTGTGCCGGCCATCATGTTCGAGAAATCGAAGGAAAGTGCCATATCAGATCTCCGGCAAATCCACGACCAAACCATCGTACGCGGGCATGATGCCCGGCGGCAGTTCGGCGGCGAGATCCGCGTGGAAGTTGTCGTGCGTGAGATGTGTGAAGTAGGTGCGTTCGGCGCCCACGCGCTGCGCCATGTCGATGGCTTCGCTGATGGAGAAGTGCGTGGGGTGCGTCTTGCGGAGCAGCGCGTTGAGCACCAGCACGCGCACGCCGGTCAGCAACGCCAGCGCCGCATCGGGCAGCGTCTTGGCGTCGGTGATATACGCGATATCTCCTACGCGGTACCCCACCACCGACGCGCGCCCATGCGGCACCGCAATGGGCATCACGTTCGTACCGTTCACGGTGAACGATTCACCGGGTACGATGGGATGCAGCGCTCCCTCCGGTCGAGTCGTCCCCGGCAGCGGACGGAACGCGGCGTCGAAGATGTACGGGAAGCGCGCCTGCAACGTGTGAAAGGTGGGCGCTTCGGCATAGAATGGCAGTGGAGACGATCGGCGTATGCTGATGGCCCGCAAGTCGTCGATGCCGTGAATGTGATCGGCATGCTCGTGCGTGAAGAGCACCGCATCGACCGTGGCGATGCCTGTCGCCACCAACTGCAGACGCAACTCGGGCGGCGTGTCGACAAGCAACCGCGTGCCGTTGGCCGCCTCGAACACCACGCCGCACCGGGTGCGACGATCCCGCGGATCGGGGGACTGGCACACGGCACAGTCACACCCGATCTGCGGGACACCGAAACTGGTGCCCGTACCGAGGAAGGTGAGGCGCACGGTCGTCGTCAGCGCAAACGCCGGCTCAGACCGTCTCGACCTTGAGCAGGTTGGTCGTGCCCGGTACGTCAAACGGCACGCCAGCGGTCACCAGTACGCGATCGCCCTTGGTGACGAGATTGAGATCGAGGGCTTCGCGCAACGCCATGGCGACCATGTGGTCGTAACCACGTGCCGTGGGCACGAGACGTGGCACCACGCCCCACACGAGCGCCAGTTGGCGGCACACGCGCGGTTCGTCGGTGAGTGCAAGAATGGGCACGCTCGGCCGGTGCGACGACACGATACGCGCCGTGAACCCACTCTTGGTGAATACCACCACCAATGGCGCGTCGAGCATACGCACGGCCGCCACCGTCGCGGCCGCAATGGCCTCTTCGGTGTTCACTCCGCTCGCCACCCGGCGCTCGAGACGCGCGCCGACGCCGGGGCGCGGACGCGTTTCGATTTCCTTGATGATGCGACGCATGGCTTCTACCGCCAGACGCGGATAGGCACCCGCCGCCGTTTCCGCCGACAGCATGACCGCATCGGTACCGTCGAGGATGGCGTTGGCCACGTCGCTGGCTTCGGCGCGCGTGGGGCGCGGATTCTCGATCATCGACTCGAGCATCTGCGTGGCGGTGATCACCGGCCGTCCCATGCGGTTCGCCGTGGCGATGATGTCCTTCTGCGCAATCGGCACTTCTTCGAATGGCAACTCCACCCCGAGATCACCGCGCGCCACCATGACGGCGTCCGTGGCCTTCATGATCTCTTCGATGTTTTCGAGCGCCACGTCCTTCTCGATCTTGGCCACCACGAGCATGGTCTTCGGGATGAGCTCGCGCAGTTCGTCGATATCCTGCGCGCGCCGCACGAAGCTGAGCGCCACCATGTCGAGATCGTTGGCGACCGCAAAGGCGAGATCGGCACGATCCTTTTCGGTGAGCGACGGCGCCGACACCGCAATGCCGGGCAGGTTCATGCCCTTGTTGCTGGTGAGCGTACCGCCGTGCACGATGGTGCACCACACACGCGGTGCCTCAACCCGCGTGACCACCAGTTCGAACAACCCATCGTTGATGAGCACACGGTTGCCCGTGTTCACATCGTGGCACAGATCGGCGTACGTAATGGGAATCTCGCCGTCGCTGGCCAATTCTTCGGGCACCAATACCACGGTGCCGCCCACTTCGAGTTCACGGGGCGCCGGCAGCACGCCAATGCGGATACGCGGCCCCTGCAAGTCGCCAAGGATGGCCACCGGCCGTCCCGCCGCCTCCGACACTTCGCGCACGATGTTGATGGTGCGCAGATGCTGTTCGTGCGTGCCGTGCGAGAAGTTGATGCGGGCCACATCGAGTCCGGCATCGACGAGCATGCGAATGGATTCCGCCGTGTTGCTGGCGGGACCAAGCGTGCCGACGATTTTGGTGCGCGGCACGTGAGCGCGCGTGAAGTGGCTGGTCATGTTCTCGTGATCGGGAGCCGAAGAGGCCGCACGTTCAGGACCGGTGCGGGGAATGTGCAAGACGGGGGTGGTGGCCAAGGGGACCCGGGGAGTGGGAAAAGGTCAGACGGAAGCCGCGAGCGCCGAGCGCTTGCGTGCGAGGCCGGCGAGCAACGTCACGAATGATTGTTCGAACGACGCGAGCCCCTCGGCGAGCAGCGTGTCGGTCACCGCTTGCAACGACACGCCCTTTGCTTCGAGCGCCACGAGAGCTCGCTCGGCATCGGCCACGGATTCGGTGACAGACTGGCGCACTTCGCCGTGGTCGCGGAACGCTTCGAGCGTGGCTGGCGGCAGCGTGTTCACGGTGTCGGTGCCAATGAGTTCTTCGACGTAGATGACGTCGCGATACGCCGGATTCTTGGTGCTCGTGGAGGCCCATAGCGGGCGCTGCACACGCGCGCCATGTGCGGCCAGCGCGGCCCAACGCGGCCCGGAGAACGATGCCTGGAACAAGCGATAGGCCAGCTTCGCGTTGGCGATGGCGGCCTTGCCCTGGAGCGCCTGTGCGTCGGCGCCCATGCTGCCGAGTTGCTTGTCGATGGCCGAGTCAACGCGGCTCACGAAGAAGCTGGCGACAGACCCGATGCGATCGATGGCATGACCTGCAGCCGCGCGCTGTTCGAGACCGGCGATGTACGCCTCGATGACGCGCGCATGCGCTTCGATCGAGAAGAGCAGCGTGACGTTGACATTGATGCCGTCAGCGATGAGCTGCCGAATGGCGTCAGCTCCTTCAACCGTGCCCGGCACCTTGATCATGAGGTTGGGGCGATCGACGATGGCCCACAGGCGGCGCGCTTCGGCAACCGTACCTGCAGCGTCGCGCGCGAGGTCGGGTGAAACCTCGAGCGAGACGTAACCGTCCACTCCCTGCGTGCTATCGTAGACGCCGCGGAACGCATCACACGCGTTACGCACGTCGGTGGTAGCGAGCACGAAAAAGGCCTCGCGATCGGACAGCGCCGCCGGAACGGTGGCCAGTTGTTCGTCGTAGGCCGCACCTTCTGCCAACGCCTTTTCGAAGATGGTCGGGTTCGAGGTCATGCCGGTGAGGGCATCCTCGGCGATTCGCCGTGCCAGGTCTCCGTTGGAGAGCATGGTGCGATCGATGTAGTCGAGCCACAGGGACTGACCAGCGGCATGAAGCGCGTGCAGACGAGCGGACATGGGATCCGGAGAAGACTCGTGGAAGAGGGGTGCAACAATGCATGGTAATGTGCTGCACATAGCCACGGCGAGAGCAGTGGCAGATTGTTTCTGAAAACAGACGGTTACCCGACAGCATTACTCGGCATTATCATGAACCTCATGCCATTTTTCCCTGCCAAGCGCCGTATCGCAGCCGGGCTTGTCACGGCCCTGCTGGCCGGCTGTGCGAGCGCCACGCCGCCGGCCACGGCCGCAGCGGTCCGCTCCCTCGCGCCCGTGCCAGCGGCCTGTGGCGGGGCGGCAGCGGCCTCCACGTCGCTGGCATCGGCACCGGCCACCGACGCGCTGGTCACTTTCGACACGGCCTGGGCCATCATTCGCCGGACCCACTGGGACACCACCTACAACGGGGTGAATTGGCTGGCGCTGCGCGACGAACTGCGACCGCGCGCCGCCGCCGCCCAAACGCGCGGTGAGTTGCGAGTGGTGCTGTCGGAGATGGTTGGGCGGCTCAAGCAGTCACACTTCTCGATCATTCCGCAGGAGGTGTCGGACGCCACGAGTGGCGCCGCCGCGGGCGGGGAGAGGGGCACCGGAGCCAGCGGCACGGTTGGCTTCGACGTACGGCTGCTGGACTCCATCATGGTGGTGGTGGCGGTCGATACCGGCGGATCGGCTTGGCAGGCGGGAGTGCGCACGGGGTGGGTGCTGGAGGCAGTTGGCGATTGCCCGGTCGCACCACGCGTGGCGCGTATACCCTCCAGCCTCGAACCGCGTCGACGCGCGCTCATGGCATGGCAAGCCACGTCGGGCACGCTGGACGGCCGCGAAGGCGATACGCTGGCCTTGCAGTTCCGTGATGATCGAGACGAGCTGCGTGATGTGTCCGTGCGTCTCGATGCGGTGCGCGGCACCATCACCAAATTCGGGAATCTCCCGCCGGTGGAGGCGGCTTTGAGCTGGCACCGTGTGCAGCGCGATGGGCGGTCAGTGGGCATCATTCGCTTCAACATCTGGATGCCGGTGCTGGCCGCCCAGTTCGACGCGGCCATCGATTCGCTTCGTGGGAGCGACGCCATCGTGCTCGACGTTCGCGGCAACCTGGGCGGTATCGGTGGCATGTCCATGGGTATTGCCGGACATTTTCTCGATAGTGCCAAGGCGCTTGGCGAAATGCAGCAACGGGGCGGCACCATGCGGTTTCTCGCCAATCCCCGACGAGCGGACACCAGAAATCGCCCCGTGCAACCCTTTGCGGGGCCGCTGGCGCTGGTCGTCGACCCCCTCTCGGCGAGCACGACCGAGATCTTCGCGGCGGGGTTGCAGGCGCTCGGTCGCGCCACCGTGTTCGGCACCCAAACAGCGGGTCAGGCGCTCCCGTCGGTACCCGAACGCCTCCCCAATGGTGATATCCTGTATCATGCCATTGCAAATTTCATCGGCGCCACGGGTGCTCCGGTGGAAGGCGCGGGAGTCACGCCTGACCGGGTGATTCCGTTGGACCGCCGCGCGTTGTTGGGCGGACGCGATCCGGCACTCGATGCCGCGATCGTGTGGGCAGCACAGCAGGCGCCGCGCCGCCTGCATCCCTGATGTCGATTCCGATTGTCCGTATCGGTCCGGTCACTCCAGACGATTTTTCCCGGAGATTCCCAATGTTCGTTCAGTACGCCGTTCGTTCTGCTGTTGCGGCCGCGGCCGCGCTCATGCTGGCTGTGCCGACCGCGTATGCGCAGCCGTTGCCATCCGCCGCTGACGTCGTGGCCAAGCATGTGGCAGCCGTTGGTGGGCGCGACGCGATCCTCAAGATCACGTCGATGAAGCAGACGGGCGCGATGGAGATCACGGCCGCCGGCATGACCGCTGATCTCGAGCTGGTCATGGTGGCGCCCAACAAGCAGTCGATGAAGATGAACCTGGCGGGGCTGGGGGAAATTCTCACCGGCACCGACGGCACCGTTGCCTGGTCGGTGAACCCCATGCAGGGCGCGCGTCTGCTTGAAGGCAAGGAGTTGTCGCAGGTGAAGGAGCAGGCGGACTTCGCCGCCGGCATGCTGTTCGCCCCCGACCGCTTCTCCTCGATGACGAACGAGGGTGTGGTGGACTTCGCCGGTGAGAAGGCCTACAAGATCAAGATGGTGCGCAAGGAAAGCGGCAACGAAATGTGGTCGTACTTCTCGGTGGCGAGTGGACTGCAGATTGGCAGCGAAGCCACGGTGGTATCGGAGATGGGCAGCATGACGTCGAGTTCGACCATCGGCGACTACAAGCAGTTCGGCCCGCTCAAGATGGCCACGCGCACCGAGATGAGCGCTGGCCCACAGAAGATGGTGCTGACGGTGAAGAGCGCCGAGTTCAATACGGCAGGCCCCGACGCCGTGGCAATTCCGGCGGCGGTGCAGCCGCTGATCAAGAAGTAACCCGGTCGATGCTTACCCGTTGATGCGCCGTCGCGCGGGCCTGACGCTGACCGAAGTGCTGGTGGTGCTCGTGATCATTGCGATCGCGGGCGCCCTGTTGCTGTCGCGTCAGGTCACGCGCCGAGGGATGCAGCGGGCGGAGAACGCTGGTGAGATGCGCGCCGTGGTAGACAGCGCACGCGCGCTCGCGAGTGGGCGTGGCGTGGCGGTGCGTTTGCGCGTATACGCCGACGGACTCTGGAGCGTAGAAGCACCGGCGGTGGCCGATCCCATCGCCGCCGGTACCATGACCGCGCCGCCGGCCCCATTCGACGTCACGGTCGATGCAAAGGGGGCCTGCCGCGCTACCGCGGGTTCAATGCCGCGCGAGGAGTTACGCGCGGCGTTCGATGCCGGAAAATGCCGCTTCGACGCGGCGAAATAGTTTGCCGCGATCGTGCTTTGGCCGTCGCGACTAGCGTGACGGGTCGGCCACGACGGCGAGTTGAGTGCCGTCGGGGCTCACGGCAAGGCGGGTAATGTTGCGCAGTCCCGCGCCGGTGTAGTCGGCGATCTCCACCCACGTGGTGGTGCCTCGCGTCCAGCGCAGCAGCTTGCTGCCGCTGCCCACGAGCAGCGTTTTGCCATCGCTCCAGGCCACATCTTCGCTGCCAGCCGGCAACGCTACCAGCGGCGTCATCTTTTTGGTGGCCGGATCGAATTCCACGACCTGCCACGGCGCACTGCCCTTCTGCACAAAGCTCGCACGCGTGGTGCCAGGGATACGGTGCAACGAGCGCCCGATGTTGCGGCCGAGTGTTTCCGTACGTCCCGCGCCGCGATAGCCCATTTGCAGTGTCACCGGCGACCCGAGCACGAACAGCACCCAGGTGCTGTCGTTGGGTTGTGCGAAGTAGCCTACCGGCTTGGTGTCGGGGAACAGCACCTGCTCGGCCGTGCCATCAAGTGGGACGCGCCAGAGCCGTTGCGTGGAATCGCGCTCCACGCGAATGACGGTAAGGGCCCCGCCATCGTTGGTGGGGAACGCCGAGTACTCGCTTTCCGGGGCCGTGCGCGTGACACGCGCGGTGGTGCTACCGGCGATGTCGAAGCGGTAGATGTCGGCCTGAGCATCGTCGCGGGTGGACGTGTAATACACGCTGCGGGAGTCGCGGGAGAACGCCGGCTGATTGTCGTAGCCAACGCGGTTGGTGATGTTGCGCGGCGTGCCAGCCGCCAGCGCGGCGCCGCTACCGACAAGCGGCACGAGATACACCTCCGACGACGGCGCCGGTGGCGAGGTACGGGGAATGCCGGGCTGTGCCGCTACGTCGCTGGGGGCGTGCAAGAACAGCAGGACACCCGCACCGAACGTCCGGGCAGTGTTTACGCGCATATCGGGCATGGGCAGAGGTGGGTGTGGCGTTCTCCTTCAACGCGGAAGCTACCGCGCAGCCGTTGCGTTTGCCGGGGCCGACACACTAGGCTCTTCGACATGAGACTTCTGGCGCTGGGTGCAATGCTGCTGTTGCTCGTGTCGTGCCGTGACACGCCCACGAACGTGGCCCCATCCGACCCGCGTGTGGCATCGCTGCAGGTGTCGCCGGCCTCTATGAATTTGCCGGCTGGTCGACAGTTGAACGCGAGCGTGGAAGCACGTGACGCGGCCGGTGTGGTCGTGAACGCACCAGCGGTAGAGTGGCGCAGCGATGCGCCGTCGGTGGCAAGCGTCGACGCCAACGGCGTGGTGCGAGGCGTGGCGCCCGGCAGTGCGCGTATTACCGCCAACGTCACGGGCGTGAGCGGTCCCCTGTCGGCGCTGGTCACCGTGACCGTTACTGCCGATTCGCCCGACATCACCACGTGGCGCGCCGCACGCGCCGGCCTGTCGGACGTGACGTTTCTCGGTGTTTGGGACGATGGCCACGGCACCAGCTACGCGGTGGGGCAGAACGGTGGCCTGTTGCGTTCGCGATTCGATGGCCCGTGGGAGGTGATACCGCTTGGCACCACCGAAACCATCGTGGGCATTTGGGGGAGTGCTCCGGGTGACATCTGGCTGGTGGGCACTGGGGGCCTCATCCTGCGCGGCGACGGCACGAACTTTTCGCCCTTCGCGAGTGGTACCACCACCACGTTGCTGGAGGTGTGGGGCCTCGCAGCCAACGATGTGTATATCGTGGGCGACGGCGGAACCATCCTACATTGGAACGGAATCCGACTCGAGACCATGGCCAGTGGGGTCGGCCGCGACCTATGGGGCATCTGGGGCGCTAATTCTAGTACTGTTTTCGTGGCTGGGAACGATGGGATTATCCTGCGATGGAATGGAAGTACGTGGACGCGCCAGGCGATCCCGGGCGATATCGCCGCCCGCGGAATTGGGTTTTTTGATATCTGGGGCACCAGTGCCGGCAACGTGATCGCGGTCGGCGTGCAGGGAACCATCGTGCGGTTCGACGGCGTGCAGTGGGAACGCGTCACGACGCCTGGTGCGGCCAATCTGTTCGCACTACGCGGCCGCGCTTTCAACGATGTGTATGCCGTGGGCAACAACGGTGCGACCTACCACTTCGATGGCACGAGTTGGCGCGCGCTGTCCATCGGTGTGGGGTCGAATCTGCGCGCCATCACCACGCGCGGCGACGGCTCGCTGCGCCTGGCCGGTTGGTACGGCACGGTCATTACCGTGCGCGGTGCCGGCGAAAGCGCCGTGGCCACGGTCGACATCAGCGACCCACCGCTGTTGGCGGTGTATGGCGCCCCCGGCGGGATGTTCGCGGCGGGGTTTGGGGGCACTGTGCTGCGCCGCGTTGGCACGTCGTGGGTACCCGAGAAGGTGCCATCGGCCAATGATCTGTATGGCATCAGCGGCAACAGCCTCACCGACGTGGTCGCCGTGGGCGACACCGGGAGCATTCTGCGCTACGACGGCGTGCGCTGGCGCGCGGATGCCTCGCCAACCAGTCTGGTGCTACGCCATGTGTGGAGCGGCGGCGGGCAGCATGTCATCGTGGGCGAGCGCGGTACCATCCTGCGCTCCAACGGCACGGGTTGGACACCCCAACAGAGCGGCACTCAGCGCTTTCTGCGTGCGGCGTGGGGCACCGACCCGGCCAACATCTGGGCCGTCGGCGATTCCGGGACGGTGCTGCACTACGACGGCGGGCGGTGGCAATCGGTACCGGTTCCAACGCCAAGTCGACTGCGCGCCGTGTGGGGAACAGGGCCAGCCGACGTGTTCGCTGTTGGCGACAGCGGTACCGCCCTGCGGTTCGATGGTGTGACCTGGCGGGCCCTGCCCAAGCCTACGACACGCGACCTGCGCGCCCTGTGGGGTCGCGGCCCTACCGACGTGTATGCCGTGGGCGACAGCGGTACGGTGGTGCGCTACAACGGCGTCGAGTGGAAGGCACTCACAGCGCCGTGGCGCAGCATTGTGTACGCACTCTTCGGCGTGCCTGGCACCCCGACGGTGGCCGCCGTTGGCGAAGGCGGACGGATTTTCGAGTCGACGCCGAATTGAGGCAAGCGACGCGCTGATCAGGGGCGGTTGATCAGCGCGAGGTGATCAGCGGGCGCGGAAGTGACGCGCGTAGTTCGCGAGGTGCGCGAGGTGATGATCGCCGTGCCAGGCGTACATGGCCGCCACCTGATCGAGTGTCATGTAACCGTTCTCCGGGTGCATGATGCGCCGCGCGAACTGTTCGGGTGTCATGGACTGCAGCACTGCGTGCAACCGCTGGTGCGTGGCGGTGAAGAGGGTCACGCTCACCTGTGGCGGCAGGGTGGTTGCATCGGCGAGCTGGGCCCAGGCATCCTGGTCGTACGGCTTGATGGTGGGCTCGTGCTCGGTGAGCCCAAGCTTGACGCGAATGAACGCATTCACGTGGCTGTCGGCCATGTGGTGCACCAGCTGCCCCACGGACCAACCGCCGGGCCGGTACGGGGCGGCCAAGTCATGGTCGTTCAGGCCCTCGAGCGCAGCAGCTAGACGCGCGGGCTGCGCGGCAATACGGGCCACGTGTTCGGCGCGCTGGGCGTCGGTGTAGTGGTCCTGTCGCGCGAAGCGACCAATGGGATAGCTGGCGTCGAACGGGGCGGAGGCGGTCATGGCGCTAAAGCTAGCCCGTTACGCCTTCCGTGGGGCGCGTACGAGGCATAGCATTGCCCTGTTCCCACCTTCATCACTCCGCTGTCGGAGCCTTCATGTTGCGTCTTTCCCGGGGGACTCCCCTCCCCCGTGCCCCGCGGGGCCGTCGTTTCGCCTTGTCCCAGGCCACGGCAACCGCGTTCTTCGTGCTGATGTCCGCCACAGCCTTGCCGGCGCAAAAGGGGCCCGGCCCGTGGGCGTCGCTGTTCGATGGCAAGTCGGTACAGGGGTGGCACAACTACGACACGCCCGGGAAGCCGGTGGCTGGCTGGACCGCCGAGAACGGCCTGTTGGTACGCTCCGGCGCCGGTGGTGATCTCACGACCGACAAACAGTATGCCAACTTCGAACTCGAACTCGACTGGAGAGTGGAGAAGGGTGGCAACAGCGGCGTGATCTATCGGATCGACCATCGTGGCGAGAAATCGTACGTGAGCGGACCCGAGATGCAGATCCTCGATGATGCCGTGCACCGTGACGGGCAGAACCCGCTGACATCGGCCGGGGCCAATTACGCGCTGCACCCGGCCGTGCCGGGCCTCAACAAGGGCGCCAACGAGTGGAACACGGTGCGCCTCGTCGTGAACGGCACGCACGTGGAACACTGGCTCAACGGCAAGCAGGTGGTGGCCTACGAACTCGGGTCGGCCGACTGGGAGACGCGTCGAAAGGCCAGCAAGTTCGCCAACGCGGAGATGTACGGGCGCGCCGGGCGCGGCCACATCGCGCTGCAGGATCACGGTGATCGCGTGTATTTCCGCAACATTCGCATCCGGGAGTTGCCGTAATGAGCACCAAGGTTCGTTTGTCGGTGATGATGTTCCTCCAGTACTTCGTCTGGGGGTCGTGGTTTGTCACCATGGGTACGTATCTCGGCCAGACGCGCGGCTTCACCGACACCAACATCGGTGCGGCGTACGGCGCGACGGCCATTGCCGCCGTGGTGTCGCCGTTCTTCATGGGCATCGTGGCCGACCGCTTCTTCGCTTCGGAGAAGCTACTGGCCATTCTGCATCTGGTGGGTGGCGGCATGATGTATCTCATGGCGCAGCAAACGGAGTGGAGCAGCTTCTATCTGTTCCTGCTGGCGTACGCGTTCTGCTACATGCCCACGCTGTCGCTTACCAACTCCATTTCGTTCCACCACATCACCGACTCGGCGCGCGACTTTCCGCTCATTCGCGTGCTCGGCACCATCGGCTGGATCGTAGCGGGCATCGTGGTGGGCAAGGTCCTGCAGGCCGACAAGTCGAATGTGCCCATGCTGATGGCCGCTGGCGGCTCCATCGTACTCGGTCTCTTCTCGTTCATGCTGCCAAGCACACCGCCCAAGGCCGCGGGTGCGCCGTTCAGTGTGCGTGATGCCCTCGGCCTCGACGCGCTGCAGCTGCTCAAGCATCGTGACTTCGCGATCTTCACGCTCGGCTCGTTCTTCCTGTGCATCCCGCTGCAGTTCTACTACGCGTTCGCCAATCCGTACCTGAACGAAATCGGCGCGCCGGAGCCGGCGTTCATTCAGACGTTCGGGCAGATGAGCGAAATCGGCTTCATGCTGCTGCTGCCGTTCGCACTGCGGAAGCTCGGCATCAAGTGGATCATGCTAGTTGGCATGCTGGCGTGGGGGCTGCGCTACTTCGCCTTCGGCTACGGTGCGGGCAACGGTACGCCCGTCATGCCGCTCGTGTACATCGGCATTCTGCTGCATGGCATCTGCTACGACTTCTTCTTCGTGGCGGGGCAGATCTACACGGACGAGCGGGCTGGTCCAAAGGTGCGCGCCGCCGCGCAGGGGTTCCTCAACCTCGTTACGAATGGTGTGGGCTACTTCGTGGGTGCATCGGTGTCGGGCAGTGTCGTGAACCGGTACGCCACCACAACGGCTGCCGGTACGCCGTCACACGACTGGTTGCAGATCTGGCAAACCGCGGCCATTGGCGCGCTGGTGGTGTTCGCCGTGTTTCTGTTCCTGTTCCGGCCGTCTGGCAATGCCAACGCGTCGGCCGCGACTTCGCACTGAATAATGACCACCGCCGCCTCCGTGAGCAGTGGCACCGAGCCATCGTCGAACGCCCGTGCCGTGCTGGTGGAGGCGTGCTGTGACTCGGTGTACACGGCGGTTGCCGCGGTGGAGGCTGGCGCGGAGCGCATTGAATTGTGCGGCCCGGGTGACGGCGGCACCACGCCGTCACTCGGCCTCATCGCCCGCTGCCGCGACCTCGTCACGGTGCCCATTCACCTGATGATTCGTCCGCACACACGCGATTTCGTGTATCACGACGACGATCTCGATGTGATGGCCAACGACATTGTCACAGCGCGTACGCTGGGCATCGATGGCATCGTGCTGGGACCGCTGCAACGTGACGACACGGTGCACTCCAAACAATTGATGGAGTTGGCACAACTCGCACAGGGCATGACGGTGGTGTTCCACCGCGCGTTCGATCGTACACCGGACCCTTTCGCCGCGCTGCATGCTCTCATGTCGTGCGGCGTGCGCATGGTGCTCACCAGCGGACAAGCCCCCACCGCACTCGCCGGCAGCGCGACGCTGAACGCATTGCGCCAGCGCGGTGGTGATCGCATCACCATCCTGGCTGGCGGTGGCATTCGCGGCAACAATGTGCGTGACGTGGTGCAGCGCAGCGAAGTACGTCAGGTGCACGCACGCGGCACCGACCCGGCCATCATTCGCGACGTGGTGCAGGCGCTGCACGCGGCGCCCTGAACTTCTTCCGTCGTAACCATGCTTCGATTTGCAGTATCCCGTGCGAACCGTGGGCGTGCCGGTCGCACGCTGGCGGCGGCGTTGCTGTGCCTGCCCGCATCACTTACCGCGCAGGGCGCGGCTGCAGCGTCGGCGGCAGATGCCGTTGACTATGCCGTGATCCCACGGCCATCGGTGCTCACGCCGTCGGCCGGCCAGTACACCATCTCCGCGGCTACGATCGTGCGCACAGCGCCGGAGTTCCGCCGCGTAGCGCGACGGTTCGTACGCGACATCGGCAGCGCGACGGGGTTCGATCTGTCCATCACGCCAGTTGGCGCGGGCACCCGCGGCATCACGTTGCGCAAGGTGCCCGGACTTCCGCTCGAGGGTTATCGCCTCGATGTCACGGCGCAGGGGATACTGGTGCAGGCCAGCGATTCCGCCGGCGCGTTCTATGCGCTCGAGACGGTGAAGCAGCTCCTGCCGCCGGCGATCTATCGCGAGGCGGAGGTGCGCGGTGTCGCCTGGCGTGTACCGGCGGTGCACATCGAGGATGCCCCGCGTTTCCCGTGGCGCGGTTCGCATATGGACGTGGGGCGGCACTTTCAGCCCAAGGCGTTCGTCAAGAAGTACATCGACCTGCTCGCGCGCCACAAGCTCAATCGCTTCCACTGGCACCTCACCGAAGACCAGGGCTGGCGCATCGAGATCAGGAAGTATCCGCGCCTCACCGAAGTGGGGTCGTGTCGCGAGTCCACGCTCGTGGGTTCGCACACCGAGAACCCGGACAAACAGCAGTTCGACGGGCGCAAGCACTGCGGCTTCTACACGCAGGACGACATTCGTGAGGTGGTGGCCTACGCCGCCGAGCGCATGGTCACGGTCGTGCCGGAAATCGAGATGCCCGGGCACGCGCAGGCGGCGGTGTTTGCGTATCCGTTTCTGGCCAGCACCAGCGACAGCATTCCGGGGCTGCGGCGCATCTGGGGGGTGAGCCCGTACATCATCAATCCGTCAGACCGCAGCGTGGCCTTCATGCAGGATGTGCTGTCGGAAGTGATGCAGCTGTTCCCGTCGCCGTGGATCCACATTGGTGGCGACGAAGCGGTGAAGGACCAGTGGAAGGCCAACCCCGACATTCAGGCGCGCATCAAGTCGCTCGGTCTCAAGGACGAGCACGAAATGCAGAGCTGGTTCATCAAGCAGATGGACACGTTCCTCACGAAGCACGGGCGTCGTCTGATCGGGTGGGATGAGATTCTCGAGGGTGGCCTGGCCGAGGGCGCCACGGTGATGAGTTGGCGCGGCATGGACGGTGGCATTGCGGCAGCGAAGCAGGGGCATGATGTGGTGATGGCCCCGGGCAGTCACACCTACTTCGATCATTATCAGTCGCGCGACCAGGGGAGTGAGCCGCTGGCCATTGGCGGGTTCACCAACGTGGAGAAGGTGTACGGGTTCGAACCGGTCCCGCCGTCGCTGACGCCGGCCGAAGCGAAGCACATTCTGGGGGCGCAGTCGCAGCTGTGGACGGAGTACATCCCGAACCCGCGCCAGCTGGAGTACATGGCCTATCCGCGGCTTACGGCCCTATCCGAGGCGGTGTGGAGCGCGAAGGAGCGGCGCGACTATGGCAACTTCATGCAGCGGCTGCCGGTACACTTGCTGCGGCTTGATGCACTGGATGTGAACTACCGGCGGCTTGATCCGGTGAAAATCACGCCGTAGACCAGCGTCTTTCGGCCACGTCCGCGCGAGGCGGTCCGTACCACCCCTTCGTGCGTTGCTTCGGGGGGCGCCGAGTCGCTTCGCGACCGGCGTGCCCTCCCCTGAGTGCGTCTCTGAGGGGGCGACGCCGGCGCGGAGCGCGTGAGCGCGAAGTGCACGGCCGCCCCCGAAGCAACGCGCGAAGGGGTGGGTGCGCCGGTCGCGGCCCCTAGCGCTCAGCGAGCCCCGACTAGGTCACCGCGGCTTCCACGTCCCCTGCCCCACCGCCGGCACGAACTTGTCCACGCCGTTCTCCTTGTAGTCGAGCGTGCGCCCCAACTCGGCGCTCTTGTACGCGTGCATGAGCAGACGCACCACATCGAGCCCGTCGTGCCACGTGAGCAGCGGCTGCTCCTTGCCGAGGAAGGCGCGTACGAAGTGCTTGTTCTCGGCTTCGTATCCGTAGGCGATGTCTTCGTTCACGACCACCGGCATCTGCCCCTGCTCCGCCATCTGCTTCTCCACGATGTCTTCGCCCGACTTGCCACGCACGGCGCGCGAGAAGAACAGATCGAGACCGCTGTCGAGCGAACTCCACTTCATGGAGTATTCGGGGCCGAGCAGCTCGGCACTCAAGCGCAAGCCGGGGCCAACAAAGCTCCAGCTCGTGGTGGCTTCACCAATGGCAATGCGTCCTTCGGGAGTTTCGAACTCGATGTTGACACTCGCGAAGTCTTCCGACGGCGCCTTGAGGTAGTCCACCTTCATGTCACGCTTGAGCTGCGCGGCGTATTCCTTGCGCGTCCACTTGAGCGATGCAATGTGGCCCGTGACCCGCTTGACCTTGAGATCGGAGAGTGGCTTGCCCGGCTCGGACAGCAGCTGGCGCACGACGAGTGCCGAGTGACACATCATGTCGTTGAGCACACCGCCGCCCTGCTGCACACCGTTCCAGAACCACGGGCCATGGGGGCCACTGTGCTCTTCGGCAGCGCGCGCAAGATACGGACGGCCAGTAGCCGCCGCCCCGCGCTTCCAGATGAGGTTGTGGCCCGTGTGCACCTGCGGCGAGAAGAACTGGTTTTCGAGATAGCCATGCATGATGCCGGCCTTCTCGACGAGCTTCAGGATGTACTTCGCCTCAGCGACCGTGCGTGCCAGGGGCTTCTCGCAGGCGATGCCCTTGAGCGTGCCCTTGCCGCTGGTGACGGCGTGCACGATTTCCTCGATGTTCTCGATGCGCGCCTGATTCGGCCCATTCAACCAGATCGCGTCGATGTTGGGATCGGCGACCATGTCGGCGATGGACTTGTACGCCTTGCATTCGCCAACGTCGAGATCTCTCGCGTACTTCGCAGCGGCAGCGGCGTTCTTCGCGTTCGGGCTCCACACGCCGAGTACGTCGGCATCGCGGACGTGGCGGAAGCTCTGAATGTGGAAGCGGGCGTTGAAACCGGAGCCGATGAAGCCGATACCGAGACGATGGCCAGACATGCTATTGGTGTGCGGGGAGTGTGTGAGTGGCGGCAAACCGCGAATGCTGTGGAAGCTAGCACTGCGCGCTACAGCAGAGTACGGCGACGGGGGGTGGACCGCAGCCGGTGGATACGATCAATGTGATGGGTTCCGTCGGTCGCGCTCGCGGTCACGCAGCAGGCGACGCAGAATCTTCCCGGAGGGTGACTTGGGGATGGCGTCGACGAACTCCACCTCCCGCACCTTCTTGTACGGCGACACTCGCTCGGCCACGTACGCCATGACCTGCTCTGCTTCGATGTCGCCACGCTTCACCACATACGCTTTGGGAATCTCTCCCGCATCGGCGTCTGGCACCGGTATCACTGCAGCATCGGCGATGAGCGGATTGGAGAGCAGCACCGCTTCGAGTTCGGCTGGGGCGACCTGCAGCCCTTTGTACTTGATGAGCTCCTTCACGCGATCGACAATGTGGTACCAGCCGTCGGTAGCGATGGCCACATCGCCAGTTTTGAACCAGCCATCGGTGGTAAGGCAGGCGGCCGTGGCCTCAGGCTTGTTGAAGTAGCCCTTCATGACTTGCGGCCCCCGAATCCACAATTCGCCGCGTTCGCCTGGCTCCACATCGACACCAGTGTCGGCATCGACGATGCGGCACTCCGTATTCGGCACGCTCGGCCCTACAGCCCCGGCGTCAACGCGCGCTCCGGTAAAGGGGTGGAAGTGGGTCACCGGGCTGGTCTCCGTAAGTCCGTACCCTTGGCGCACCAGACAGCCAAGCCGGGCTGCGCACGCATCGGCGAGATCTGCGCTCAGTGGTGCCGCCCCGCTCATGATGGTGCGCACCGTACTCACATCGAAGTTGGCCACCGCTGGATGCTTCGCGAGAGCGAGAATGATGGGCGGCACCAGATTCAGGTACGAAACGCGGAACTTCTGAATGGTGCCGAGGAAGTGCTCGAGGTCGAAACGGGGCAAGCTGACAACGGTGGCGCCCACACGCAGGGAGCCACACAGCACGACTATCATGCCGTAGATGTGAAAGAACGGCAGCACCCCGATGACCACATCGCTTTCGCCAATGCCCACACCAGCGGCTTCGCACTGCAGCAGGTTCGATACCAGGTTGCGATGCGTGAGCATGACACCCTTGGGTATTCCCGACGTGCCGCTGGAGTAGGGCAACGCGCACACGTCGTCAGCCGGATTGATGGTGACGGCAGGCGGCGTATCACCGCACGCAAAGAGCGACGCATAGGGCGTAGCTCCAGGCGCGTCACCCAACACGACGATCTCACGGACCGTGCTCGCGAGACGCGACGCCGTCGAGCACTTCTCGTACAGGTCGGGTATGGTGAACAGCAACACGGCTTCACTGTCGGCGAACTGTGCCCCGATTTCTTCGGCGGTGGCGATGGGGTTCACCGTGGAGCAGATCGCTCCGAGGGACGTGACCGCGAAGAACACCACGGCGAAATCGGGGATATTGGGGCTTACGAGCCCGACCACGTCGCCCTTGCGAATACCCTTGGCGTGCAAGCCGGCGGCGACCTGCCGGATGGAGCGTGCGAGCTCACCATACGTGAGCGCACGCCCCGTTGCCGCACACACTATGGCCGGTTTGTCGGCCAGCACCGCGGCCCGGTGAAGCACGAAAGGAACGAGCTCGGCATCAGGAATCTCAAGATCAGCGTAGGGGCTGCGGAGAACGCGAGGCGAGTCCATTGTGATGCTCCGGCGGGAGGGAGGACGGAGTGCCCGAAGAATGTTCAACTGCACCGAGCAGAGGGCAACCTGCAGCTCAGTGTGCTACCAGAGCCCGGCCTTGCCCCGCACGCTCTCAACGAGGGCTTTCGGGTCGTAGCCCACGCCTTGCCGGAATACCCACTGCACCGTGCGCACGTCGGCGATGTTGGCGGCCGGGTTGCCATTCAGCACCACGAGATCGGCGTGCTTGCCCACTTCGAGAGAGCCGGTGAGCGTACCACGCCCGAGATACCGGGCGCCGTTGAGCGTACCGATACGAATGGCTTCGAGCGGCGTGAAGCCCGCCTCCACGAGCAGTTCGAGGGCGCGCTGATTGCTGAAGCCCGGCACCAGCCCGCCGCCACCGGTGGGGTCGGTACCCACGATGAGCGTGCCGCCGGCCTTCACGAAGGCGCGCTCGAACTCCATACCTTTGGCGAACGCCTTGAGATACGGCGACTGCGTATTGCGCTGCGTGTTCGCATGCCGGCGCTCGTACTCCTCGCGCAGCAATGGCAGGAGCACGTCGAGCCCCTGGGGTAGCGGGCGTCCCGGTGTGAACGTTTCGAAGATGGCGAGCGTGCTGGTGACCGCGACCTTCTTCTCGATAAGATACTTGAACAGCGCCTGCACCTCGGCGCTGTTCGGATCGAGAGTGGCCATGGTCTGCGTGGCCGCGCCGCCGCGTCCCACACACTTGTCGAGCGGCTTGTTCGGCACGAAGTCGTTCATGGCGAAGAAGCCGTGCTCGAGATCATCGATGCCCGCGTCGGCCGCTTCGCGGTACGTGACCGAGCAGAGATGCCCCGTAATCTTGAGACCACGCGCGTGCGCCTCACGCGCGGCCACCCGCAGCTCGTCGCGCGAGATGTTCATGTACGCCTTGAAGCTCGTCGCGCCCTGATCGGCCCAGTAGGCCACCAGCTTTTTCGCGTCGGTGGTATCACGCAACGCCACCACCTGATTGAAACCCATGCCGGGCCCTTCAAGATAGGGCGCGGTGGCGTCGATGAACGGGCCGGGCTTTTCACCGCGTGCGATGGCCTTGGCCACCAGCAGCTCGGCGAAGCCGTTCATGTTGCCACCGGTGCGCATGCTGGTCACGCCACCGGCGAGATACAGCCGCGAAAAGCTTTCGGTGAGGTTGGCGTAGGTGCCGGCGCCGACGGGGTAGTAGAGGTGCTCGTGCACCATCACGAGCCCGGGCATGATGGTCTTGCCGGCGAGGTCGAGGGTCTGCGCGCCGGCGGGTGTCGGAGTGCTCCCCGTCGGTCCGAGCGCCGCGATGCGGCCATCCCGCACGATGAGCGTCTGATTGTCCCGCGGCGCGGCGCCTGTGCCGTCGATGACGCGCACGTTCGTGAGTGCCAGCACGCTCGTATCGAAGCGTACATAGCTGCGGGTGGCGGGGCCGACGGGGGCGCGCTGGGCCTGAGCAACTGACGCGCACAAGACGACTGCGGCGAGGACGTGCTTCATGGTCGGGGTCTTGGTCGGAGTCGGGGCTCTGGTCGTGGCACTGCCACTACGGTCGGGGTACAGCCACCACGGTCGGGGTACCCCGACCGTGGTGGCTGTACCACGACCCAAACCCCGACCTCGCCTAGTCGAGGCCGATCTGCTTCCGGATCGCCGCGCTCGGCCCTTCGAACTTGGGGATCGCCACGTTGCCGATGTAGCCGAGGTCCTTCCACCCTTGCGGCGTGGTGTAGAACGCCGTGGCGGTCTGATCACGAATGGTGTCGAAGAACTGCGCGGCGAATACATGCTCCGGCTTGGCCTTCGGCACGTAGCAGATATCGTCACAGATCTGCGTGCGCTGCGCGTTCGTCGCGAGGTGGAAGCGCTTGCCGAAGCGCGATTGACTTTCGCGATCGAGCCACGCCAGTCCGCCGCGCACACGCACCAGCGACGCGTCACCACCGGGCCGGCTCGCCCACTCGTTGATGTAGCCCGGCGCCCCCACCGCCGACGCCGAGGGGCTCTTCGCGTCGGCGGGGATGATCATGTCGCACAACACGCTCAACGTGGTGAGTTCGCGCAACGACAGCTTCATCGGCCAGTCGGCCTTCGCCACCTGCAGCACCGGATCGCTCGGCGTGCCACGCGGGCCTTTGCGCTTCACCGGGCGCTGCTGATCATCGAGCAGCGGCAGCGGCTCGCGCGGCGCAGGTGCCGGCGCTGCCGCGGCGCTCTCGGGGAGCATCGGTACCACGGCTGCTGCCGCCATGGCCTTGAGCGCGTCGCGACGGCCGACGCCGCCGGCAGGCTTCGAAGTCTCGTCGCTCATCAGATCGTCCCCTTCTTCATTTCGTCCACGATGTAGTCGCAGCTGCGCCACGCGAGCGCGAGAATGGAGAGTGTGGGATTCTTGTCGGCGTTGCTCACGAACGACGCGCCGTCGGTAACGAACAGGTTCTTCACTTCCCACGCCTGACCGAACTCGTTGAGCACCGACTTCTTCGGGTCGCTGCCCATGCGCACGGTGCCCACTTCGTGGATGATCGAGCCGCCCGCGGCAATGGCCTTGTTGCCATCGGTTTGCACCGTACCCTGCACCTTGCCGCCCATCCCTTCGATAATCTCGGCGAACGTCTTGTGCATGTGCGCCGCCTGATTGATCTCGTGCTCCGACCACTTCCAGTGGAAGCGCAGCACCGGAATGCCCCACTGATCCACCTGCACTGGATCGAGTTCGCAGTAGGAATCTTCGTTGGGGATCATCTCGCCGCGGCCGTCGAAGTACATGAACGAGCCGTAGTAGCGGCGCGCCTCCTCCTTGAACTTCTTGCCGTATGCGCCGCCGGTGAAACTCTCGAGGCCACCGAAGATGCCGGGGCCCGGCATGCCGCGACCGCCGCCGAACTCGATGTGATAGCCGCGCGCGAAGTTCATCTTGCCGGCCTTCTGGTCACCGTACAGCCACCACGGCATGTACATGTGAATGCCGGCCGCGCCGTCTTCATTGATGGGCGGCAACCCCTCGAGGCGCGGAATCTGTGCCGAAAGCCCAGCACCCACGGTGTCCATGAGATACTTGCCCACCACGCCACTGCCATTGGCAATGCCGTTGGGGAAGATCGAGCTCTTGGAGTTGAGCATGATGCGCGACGTTTCGCACGCACTGGCCGCGAGCACCACCACCTTGGCGGTCACGTGATGATCGACACGCGTGAGCTTGTCGATGTAGTGCACACCGGTGGCACGCCCCTGCTTGTCCACGGTGACTTCGCGCACCATGGCTTCGGTGATGAGCGTGACGTTGCCGGTGGCCATGGCGGGCGGAATGAGCACCGTGGTGCTCTGGAACGCCGCCTTGATGCTGCAGCCACGCCCGCAATCGGTGGCGTAGAAGCACGCCATGCGCGAATCCATGCTCTGCTTGAGCACCCGCTGCGCGAGCCGGTTACCCGGGTGCAGCTTGGCCGGCAAGCGCGCCGAGTCCTGACGCTGCGTGATCACCGCGCGGTGCGCGGGGATAACGGGAATCTTGAGATGATCGCACGCCTGCTTGGTGAGCAGTTCGTACGAGCGCGCCGCCGGCGGCGGCTGCAGCACGCCCGGTGAGGAGCGCGGTGTGTTCTCGAGATCGTCGTCGCCGCCGTACACGCCGATGAGCAGCTCGGTCTTGTCGTAATACGGCGCCAGCGTTTCGTAGGTCATGGGCCAGTCTTCGCCCAACCCGTCGCGACTCTTCGGCTTGAAGTCGTACTCGCCCATGCGGAGCGAGATGCGTCCCCAGTGATTGGTGCGCCCACCGAGCATGCGCGCGCGCCACCAACTGAACTGCGTGCCGGGTGCGGTGGTGAACGGCTCGCCAGGCACGCGCCAGCCACCGTCGACAGTGGCGTCGTAGAAGCCGAACGGCTTGTCGGCGTTGCCACTGCCCCGCAGCGGCGCGTCCTTCGGCGTCTGGAACATCGGTGTTTCAGTGACGGGGTCGTAATCACGCCCCGCCTCCAGCAGCAGCACCTTGAGTCCATTCACCGACAGCTGGTAGGCGGCCATGCCGCCACCCGCGCCGGAACCCACCACGATCACGTCGTACTGCGGCGCCACTTTCGAGCGAGAGGTCACGCGGAATAGTCCTCAGTGGTGATTCAGAGCTTCTTCATCGCGGCCGCGCTGGCCGTGATGGACGCGATGGGGTCGGTAGGGTTGTCGTGCTCGATGAACCAGTGCTGCAACCCCTGCTTGCGACCGGTGGCAATGATGGTCTTGAAGTCGAGAGTGCCGGCACCCACTTCGAGCATCTTCCGCTCCGGCGCCGGACCGGCGTCCTTCACGTGCACCGCCACGATGCGATTGGGCCAGCGCTTCATGAGCGCGAGCGGATCCTGCCCCGCCTTTACCGTCCAGTACAAGTCGAGTTCGAGCTTCACCGCATTCGCATCGGTCTGCGTGGTGAGAATCTCGTAGCCCGTGGTGCCATCGACCGGCGCAAACTCAAAATCGTGGTTGTGATACGCGAACTGCAGACCGGCGGCCTTGGCCTTTTGCGCGCCCGTGTTGAGACGCTCCGCCAATCGCTGCCAGTTGGCCTTGCTGCCGCGATACTCGTCGCCGACATACGGCACGACGATGAGCTTGTGCCCCATATCGTGGGCACGATGGAAAATGGGGTCCCATTCCGCGTCGGTCTTGGGGAGCGCTTCGTGACTGGACGGCGCCGTGAGCCCATGCTGTTTGAGCAGCGCGTTCCACCACGCCGTGTCCTTGCCGAACGGGTTGAAGAACTCGAGCTCGGTAATGCCGGCCTTGGCGATGGCCGCAATGGTGCCTTCGATGTCCTTGGCCAGCGCACTCCGCACCGTGTACAGCTGCAACCCCATACGCTCGAGTCGTGGCGTCATCGCGGCGTGTCCTGCGCTGAGTGAGGCCGCCTGCGCGATATGCGGCAGCAGTGCGCCGCCGGCGACACCGGCGGCCATGAGGCGCAACATGTCGCGGCGCGCCAGCGACTTCCCATCGTGCTCGTTCATCAGGCCTCTCCCGAAGCAAGGTGCGTCAGGGCATTGCCCGTAACGCGGTAGACGGTCCACTCATCCTGGGCACGGGCGCCCAGCTTCTCGTAAAACCCAATCGCGTCAACGTTCCAATCCAGCACCGACCACTCGAGACGGCCGCAGTCGCGTTGCACAGCGAGCTGCGCCAAATGCACCAGCAACGCCTTGCCGATGCCGTGGCCACGGTGTTCCGGCCGCACGAAAAGATCTTCCAGATAGATCCCCGGCTTCGCGAGAAACGTGGAGAAGTTGTGGAAGAACAGCGCGAAGCCCGCGACCTCGCCGTCATGCTCGGCCAGCACCACCTCGGCGTAGGCGCGCGCGCCGAAAAGCGAGCGGTGGAGCTGCTCGTCAGTGGCATGGCATTCGTGGCGCAGCTTTTCGTAGTCGGCGAGCCCTTCGATGAGCTCGCGAATGACGGGAACGTCGGCAGGCGTGGCGGGGCGCAGCAGCAACGGCATGCGGAGAGTCACGGGGGAGGACGACACGGGGGGTGCCCCGGAATCTAGTGCGTGGTACCCACCGCGAGAGGAACCGTGGGTTCCCAGTTTTCGCCAAGGAGCAAACGCACCCCCGAGGTATCCCCGTTGACCGCAGCGGCGGCCACCGCCCGCGCCGCGAGTGCTCCGATAACATTTCCTGTTCCGCTGTAGCCACCAAGCGCCCAGACATGCTCGCGCACCTGCTCGATGATGGGCAGCCCGGTGCCGGTATACCCCGCCGAGGCCGCCCAGCGATGTGTGATGGGGGCGCTCACCCGCAACGTGTCGCGCAGGAAGCGCTCGAGCTGCTCTTGCACCACGGCCGACGGTGTGACATCGCTCGTCCACTCACCATCGCCGCCTTTGTCGCGGAATCCGCCAATGGCAATGCGCCCATCAGGCAACTGCTGCCAGTACTCGAACCCTTCGCGGTAGTACATGGGGCACGGCACCGAGATCTCCGTGGTGGGCGCGGTGGCCAGCATTTGCAGCCGTGCGGTGCGCACGCGACCGACCAACTCCGGGAGCAGTTGCTCGAGTCGGCCATCGACGGCCACGAACACGCGTCCGGCGTGCACCGTACCGTGCGGTGTGACCACACATGTGCCGCGTATCTCGGTTACCGGCGAATGCGCAAATAGCGTGGCGCCGTCGTTGCGCGCCGTGGTAGCCAATAGGCGACAGCGTGTGAGCGGGTCGAAGGCCGCATCGGTTGGCAAGTACAGTCCCTGTCCGTCTGCCCCGTCGTGCCACTCGCAGGGCCAGCCATCGGCGCGTAGCGCGTCGTAGTGCGCGCGACAATCGGCGAGCTCCGCGTCGGTCGCCGCAATGCGTTTCGATCCCACGAAGCGCACCGTGCCCGGTGCCTCCTCCGCCAGACGCGCCATTTCGGCGATGGTCGCTCCGTAAATGGCCCGTGCACGCGCGTGACCGTGCCGCTCGATGGCGTCGTGATAGAAGTCGTAGGTGCCCGCGAGCAGGAAACCGCCGTTGCGCCCGGCGGCGCCGGCGCCCACGTCGGTGGCGTCGAGCCCGATAACGCGTTCGTCACGGCGCAGCAGTTCGTTGATGAGCGTGAGCCCGCTGCCGCCCAACCCAATCACACACGAGTCGGCGCTGACGTTCCCTTCGAGTGTTGGCAACGGCGTCCAGCACCCATCATCCCACACGGGCACGTTCGCAGACACTGTAGACGGGTCGAGATCCATGGCGAACGAAGAGAGTGATCAGTGGGGGGCGAACAGTGAGTCCCGCGGCGGGACGCGCTCCCGAATATCGTATTGACGTTCGGAGTGCGCCTCCGGCGATTGCTCCTGGTGCTTGGGCGTTGACGGCTCGGCCGCCGGCGCGATGCGATACACCCCCGTACGCTCGCCGAGCATACCCACGGCGGCATCGATGAGCGGATCACGGTCATTCGCATAGCTGCCAGGCTGCCATGACACCACCAGGTGCGGCGCCACGCCGCGCCATTCGATGGGCTGGCGGTCAGGGCCGTACTCGAACCAGCGAGGCACGGTGAACTGCCACCCGGCGCCGAGCGCGTAGGTGGCCGGATTTCCGGAGGCTCCGCCGGTGGTATCGCCAATGACCGTCACCTGCGGCAGCGTGCGCATGGCCGCCACGAAACTCTCCGTGGCACTGAATCCGCCGCGGCCGCTGATCACCACCACCGGGCGCGTGAACTGCCAACTGCCACGCGGGTTGATGGTGCGCGCAAGCGGCATTTGCACGCCGGTAACTCCGGAGTCGGTGTTGATGCGCACGTAGGACGCCGCGAACGGCCGTCTGGTGAATCGTGCCGCGAAGGCCAGTGCCACGGCGTCACTACCGCCCGCGTTGGTGCGCACATCGATAATGAGCCCCTGCGCATCGCGCGCGCGCAGCAACATCGTCTCGAGCATGTCTTCGTTGACGGGCGCCTTCCACGTGCCCACGTGCATGTAGGCGTAGCCACCAACCACGCCATCGCCAACCGTTGGCGTCCGCACGACGTAGTTGGCATCGCGCATCGCCAGGGTCCAGCGCCTCGCGTCGAAGTTCACGAGCTGTGACGGCTTGTACGAGGGCACCACCTGCCCTCGCGGATCGACGAGCCAGATGTGCAGATCGCGCAGCGGTGCCAGCATCGCGAGCAAGACGGCGACCAACTCATTCTGCGTGCGGGCGCGTTCGGCGCGCGGCCGAAAGCGCGCGCGCTGTGCGCGCCAGTCGACGTGCTTGTACGCGAACGAGGGATACACGGCCTCGAAGCGCGACCAGAGCGAGTCGAATTGCGCGACGTATGGGGATGCCGCCGAGACGTGCGAGGTCGGCCCGGGAGGGGGCGAAACCGACGGGCGCACACAGGCGGTTGCCGATGTGATCGCGAAAAGCACGCCTGCGACCACCGCGGCCGGGGAGTGCCCTGCGCGATGCATCCTCAAAGCATGGGGCGCGGACCGGCCCGGGTCCAGACCGCCAGTCCGTCCCGTCCCGAAAATCGGAGTATCCGATACCCGTAACTCAAACTCGGCAGCCATACCGCATGAGTTTCGGGTGCGGCGCGCTGGGCTTGAATTGCGGGTCTCCGGGGCCCGGATTTAGCCGGCGAGCGCGGTGGCGACTTGTCGCGCCAGCACCGCCAGCGAGGGCGAATGCTGCAACGCGTCGGCGTACAGCCGCTGGAAGGCATCGCCTTCGGGGTCGGCCCGCAGCATCGCGCGCGCGCGGTCGAGCAGCGATTGCGCTTCGGCCTGCCCCAACGGGGACTTCTTGTCGGAGGTGCGCTCATCGATGAGCAGGACCATCTGCGCCATGGGGCGCAGCCAGTCGAACCACGGGTCGTTGATGATGAGCTGCAGAAAAGCGCTGTTGTTGTCGATGCGCCCGCGGGCCTTTTCGTAGCGCACCCGCTCGGCTTCCAGCAGCGCCCGGTGCACCTTGAGCAGGAGTGTGCGTGCGACCTCGAGTCGCTGCAGCTGTGCCGGCGTCGCAGCGGGCAGTTCGACCGGCAGTTCGCCTTCGACCGGCGATGCCGCAGCACTGGCGGGTCCGGCGTCGTCAGTAAGGTCGGATTGCCCGGGTTCGGAATTGTCGACCGGTCCGGTCATGGGAATGCTCCTACGGTGATTTGAAAGCCAAGGGACGAGATCCGCTGTAAGCTATGGGGGTGCAGCGACCTGCCGTGAGTGGGCTCGTGCGCCTGCCGCAAGCGTTTTGGGCGTGCGCTGCGTTGTTCTGCCGGGCTCTCGCCCGCATCCGTTTCCCCCATCAGTACCGAGGCCGTACTCCGTGCCCAAGCCCTCCTCCGAGTCCCTGCGCCTGTTGGCCCTCACGGGTCTGCTCGCGCTTCCGTTCGCGGCGCCCGCGCCGCTCGCGGCCCAGAATCAGACTGGCGCCTCTGCCAACGCGGCCGGCAGCAGTGCCGTCGCCAAGGGCGACCTGCTGGCCGATGAAGGCTATGTCGCGCCGCCCGAAGCCATCGCCAAGCTCGTGACCGCCCCGCGCGAAAAGAACGTGAGCTTCACGAACCCCAGCCCAGGGGCCCGGCAGTTCTTCCTTCGCCCGCTCAGCGACGGGCTGCCGCAGCTCAAGTACGTGGGCAAGGCGCACCACAATCTGGGCGGATTCCAGATCGACTATCTCGCGAACCGCGAGCGCGCGCTCACGATGCGCAGCAGCGTCGGCTTCGAAGTCACCGAATGGGCCACCGGTCGCAAAGTCACCGTGACGGCTCCGGCCGGTGCACGTGTGGCAGCACCGGTCTGGTCACCCGACGGCACGCAGATCGCGTTCTTCGCGCTGTACGATGACGCGACGCAGCTGTGGGTGGCCGACGCCGCCACGGGCAAGTCGCGCGCGGTGTCGCCGCGCACGGTGCTCGCGACCACCGTTACGGCTCCCGAGTGGACCGCCGATGGCCAGTCGCTCGTGACCGTGCTCGTACCCGACGGCCGTGGCCCAGAGCCCAAGGAGGCCCCGCTCGCGAGTGGCCCCATGGTGCGTGTGAACGAGGGCAAGAAGCTCAAGACGCGCACGTACGCCGACCTGGTGATGACGCCATTCGAAAAGGATTTGCTGGCGTATCACATGAACGGCCAGCTCGCACTGGTGAACACCAAGACCCGCGCGATCAGGAAGGTGGGTACGCCGAGCCTCATTCGCAGCATCGATGCGTCGCCCGATGGGAAGTACTTCAAGGTGACCACTGTCGAGAAGCCGTTCTCCTACGTGTTGCCCGTAAGCGCATTTGGCACACGTGACGTGGTGCTCGACGCGACCGGCACCGTGGTGCGTGAAGTCGCGAAGCGTCCGCTGCGCGAATCCGAAGACCCCATGGATGCCAACCGGGCGCGCACCGCCGTCGACACCAGCAAGCGCGACATCAAGTGGCACCCCGCTGCGACTGGGCTGCTGTACCTGCAGGTGGCGCCGACGCCGGCGCGCCGAAATGGTGCGGCACCGGCCGGCGCCGCACCGACCAACGGTGCCCGAGGCGACAGCGCGGCCACGTCGAGACGCGCCGACCGCGTGATGCACTGGAAGCCGCCCTTCGATTCGAGCAGCGCCACGGCACTGTACGAGACTACGAACCGCATTACGGCCACGCGCTTCAACGACGCGGGCACCATTCTCTTCGTGACCGAACAGGGCACGGGTGGCACCTTCGAGCAGGCGATCTTCCTCGCGGAGAACAACGCGAAGTTCACGGTGGTGTCACCGCGTCGTGGTGGCGACACCACGCAGGTGCGTGGCGGATTCGGCGGCCGTCAGGCCGATGGACTCGTCACGCGCCCCGGCAAGGCGGGTGTGCCGGTGGTAATGGTTTCCACCGACGGCAAGTCAGTGTTCAAGATTGGTACGGCGTCGGATACAGCGAAGGTGCAGAACACGTGGATCGAGAAGATCGACATCCGCACCGGGACCAGCACCCGCCTGTACGAAAGCGACGGCAACATGGTGGAGAGCATCTCGGCTCCGCTCGACGACGACTTCTCCAAGGCCGTGATTCAGCGGGAATCGAGCACCTCCGTGCCGCAGTCGTTCGTGCTGACCACCGGCACCAAGGAAGCCAAGCAACTCACGAGCAACGTCGACCTCATGCCCGAACTGTCGGCGGCCGTGAAGAAAACGGTCGTTGCCCGCCGCGCCGACGGCTTCCAGTTCAACGTGAAAGTCACGCTACCCGCCGGCTACAGGGAAGGCACGCGACTGCCGGCCATGTTCTGGTTCTACCCGTACGAATACGAGAACCAGGCCGGCTATGATCGCGCGGCGTCGCAGAACGCACAGCGTGAGCGCCGCTACCCGACGTACGGCCCGCGTTCCCTCGCATTCCTGATCACGCAGGGGTACGCCGTGGTCGAGCCCGACGCGCCGATCTTCGCGAGTGAAGGGCAGCTCCCGAACGACAACTATGTCGTGGACCTGCGCAACAATCTCTCGGCCATCATCGACGCGCTCGACACGCTCGCCATCATCGACCGTCATCGCCTCGGACTCGGCGGCCACAGCTACGGCGCCTTCAGCACCGTCAACGCGATGGTGCACACGCCGTTCTTCAAGGCCGGTATCGCCGGCGACGGCGCGTACAACCGGACGTTCACGCCGAACGGCTTCCAGAGCGAGCGTCGCGACCTCTGGCAGGGTCGCCAGACGTACCTCGAGATGTCGCCGTTTTTGTATGCCGATCAGCTCACCGGTGCACTGCTCATGTACCACAGCACCGAAGACCAGAACGTCGGCACCGACCCCATCAACTCGGTGCGCATGTACCATGCCCTCATGGGGCTTGGCAAGACGACTTCACTGTACATGTACCCGTACGAGGACCACGGACCGATTGCGCGCGAAACGGTGCTCGATCAGTGGGCCCGTTGGGTATCGTGGCTCGACAAGTACGTGAAGAACGCCAACGCTCCGAAGAAGCCGGCGGCCATGTAGTTGCTTACGCCATAGCGAATTCGGCCAACGGGCGGGATTGCAACACGGGGGGCGGCGCCAGACGCTGCCCCTCGTGTGCATTTCGGGAAGGCTGATGACCGCTGAACCGGAACGAGCCCACCATGTCGTACATGCCCTGGGCCTGCGCCATGAGTTCCTGAGCCGCCGCAGCCGACTCTTCGCTATTGGCCGCCTGATGCTGCGTGACCTTCCCCATCTGGTCGGTGCCGGCGAGGATCTGCTGCACACCCTCCGCCTGTTGTCGACTGGCCGCAGCGATTTCGCTGACCACGGTGCTCACGCGGCTCACCGCCTCGTTGATTTCCCCGAAGTGCGTGAGCGTCTGCTTGTTGAGCGCCACGCCTCGCAAGGAGTCTGCTACCGACTGGTCGATCACGCTGGCCGACTGCCGTGCGGCTTCGGCACTACGCAACGCCAAGGCTCGAACTTCTTGGGCCACCACCGCGAAGCCGCGCCCCGCGTCGCCGGCCCGCGCTGCTTCCACTGCGGCATTGAGTGCCAGCAGGTTGGTCTGGAAAGCGATTTCGTCGATCGACCTGATGATCTTGGCGGTTTCGTTGGCCGACCGCTGAATGGCTTCCATGGCCTTGCTCAACTGCCCCATGCTCTCGGTGCCGAGACCGGCCCGTTCGCGGGCTGTCGCCACGAGCGACAGGGCGGTCCCTGCCGATGCGTGGTTGTGTTGCGACAGGGACGTCAGTTCCTGCAGACTGGCCGTGATCTCCTCGATCGAGCTCGCCTGTTCGGTAGCTCCCTCGGCCATGCTCTGGCTGCTCGACGCAACCTGTGTGGAGGCACTGGTAACCTCCTCGCTGGCCACGTGCACCTCCTGCATCGCCTTCTCCAACTGTTCGACCGCGCTGTTCATGCTGGTCTTGATGGCTGCGAAGTCCCCGCGGTAGTCGCCCTGCATGCGCGCCGACAGATCGCGCTTGGCCAACTGGCTCAGCACTCGCTGCGCTTCTTTCACCGGTGCGGCATTGAGGTCGAGCATGGCGTTGACTCCGCCGACCAGTTCGCGATACGCGCCCTGGAACACGGTGGCGTCGGCGCGTTCCGAGAGCCGACCGGCACGCACACTCTGCACGAGCGCGGTGACCTCACTATCGAGCTGCCGCAGTGCGTTGGCGCTGCGGTTCATACTGCGTGCGACAATGTCGCGATCAGAGCGCTCCGTGATCCGATGCGAAAGATCGCCGCGCGCCACGGCATCGGCCGCCTCGGCGTTCTCTTGTATGAAACTCCCCAACGTACGGAAGGCATTGGCGAGCACCCCCAGTTCATCGCGACTGTCGTGCGTCACCACCACCGAGGTATCGCCCGTCGCCAGGCGTGCCGCAGCGTTCGCCATCTCGTTCAGCGGGCGCTGAATGAGCCGCACAATTGCCAGCGCGGCAATGAGCACCACGATCAACGTCGCGGCACCGATAAGCAACAACAGCGACTGCTGTGTGCTCGCTTCGTCGCTGGCGCTGTCAGCCCGGCGTGCGGCGTCGGCCGTTACCAGGTCTCCAAGCGTTTCGAGAGCGCCCTGCAGTTCACGAAACTGCGCATCGAAGAGCGCGGTGGCCTCGGGGAGTGCCGCGGGGCTGTCGTATGCGGCGGCAATCACGGCGGTGGCCGCGCTAGCGTACGCCGTGGCCACGGGCGTAACTGCCGCAAGTTGGCGCTGCACCGCCGAGTCGGTGGTCATGGCCCGCACGCTGTCGAGACTGGCGAGCAGCGTTCGTCCACTTTCCTGCGCTTCGGTGCGATGAGTTGCCTTCGTGGCGCGGCGCCCTTCGAGTGCATCGACCCGCGCAGCGAGGGCAATGCTGTTCAAGGCATCGTGCATCATGTCGGCGGTCATCTGGCTGCGCTGCAGCCCCACAGAACCTTCCAATTGCTGCGCCGTGTCCGACAGGCGTGACAGGCCGCGAATACCGATTCCGCTGACAATGATGGTGGCGACGGCCCCCATGAGGCCGAGAACGAACAGTTTGGTGCGAAGCGTGAGACTGGACATGTTTTCCGATTTGGGGACACTGCGTCGTGATCCGCATACGGCAGTGTGGTGTCGATTCGCGTTTTGGTTGAGCGGAAATTCTTTTCCGGTCGTCACGCTGGAGGCACATGTGTCACTTTTCAACAAACCGCTTTGGCATTCGCCTCATCCCATCCGTATTTATGACGTGGACCTTGGTCTTACCGTCCCTCACGACCCCGCCAGCATGAGTGCTTCCTCACGCGTAACCCCGGGTTTCCGTTGGCCTCGCCGTGCGCAGGCACGCTTGTCGATGGGGCGCATATGCATGCTTGCCACCTCGCTGACGTGCCTGCTCCCGGCAATTGGCAAGACGCAACCCCGTCCCATTGTAAGCAGTCGCATTCAATGGCACGTCGCCGTGAGTAGTGCGCTGTCCACGCACACTGCATCGCACAACGAGTTGATCAGCGATGGCGACTTCAGCGCGGTGAGTGTGCAAGGGGCGAAGCCACTCTACCGTTGGCGCGGGGCCACCTTTTCGTGGCTGGCCGAAGTGCAGCCAGTCATTCGTGTCACCTCTGGCGCGCCGCCGCAACGCGTACCCACTCCCCAATCGGATCCGGGCGAAGCGAACAACCCGGAGCGGCTCGCCCGCTACAGTCTGCGCAGTGGAGTCGGGTTCGGCATTGCTCCGCTCGGGGCCGAAGCAGGCATGCCGATTACGCGTCGTTCGCAGCTGCTGGTAAACGTTACAGCCGGAGCCGCGTGGTTCAGTCAGGTGGTGCCGTACGGCAAGGCTACGCAGGCCAACTTCACGGTGGCGCCGGCGCTGGCGTATCAGCACGATGTGGGTGCGCGTGACGCCTTCGCCGTTGGCTACGCCCTGCATCACCTCAGCAACGCCAGCATGGGCGGCGCCAATCCCGGCATGAATTCGCACCTGATCTTCGTACGCTGGGCGAGAAAGCGCTGATGCGCCCTCTCGCCCAGTTGTATGACTGTAGTTGTGCAACCAGCCGTGCAACCGTCAGGGCACGATGACCTTGGGTTTGGCCGGCTTGGTGCCGTTCAGGCGCGGGCGCGGGCCATTGGCCACCTCGACGGCAATATCGCGAATGTAGTTCGCAATGCGGGCGTAGTGGGGATAGTCAATCCACTCCGGCTCGTCGGTGCGCTGGTGATAGTCACCGTGCAGCCCCGTGAAGAAGAACGCGATGGGAATGCCCTGCTGCGCATACCGGAAGTGATCGCTGCGGCCGTAGATGTTGTTGTAACCTGCCCACGAGATGGGCTCGTCCATCTTGTAGTCGAGCGCGAGTGGCTTGCTCTGCTTTTTGTTCACGCTGGCCACGGTTTCGCCGAGGTCTTTGGAGTCGAACATCGAGCCGATCACGGCCACGTAGTCGTCACTGCCACCTGGCAAGTCTTCGGCGCGGCCACGGCCGATCATATCGATGTTGAGCTGCGCAACAATGGAGTCGATGGGCACGGTCGGGTTGCGCACGAAGTGCGCGGCACCCAAGAGGCCCGCCTCTTCGCCGGTGTGCCACACGAACAGCATCGAGCGCTTCGGCTTTACGGGCATCGCCATGATCGCCTCGGCGATTTCGAGCACACCCATGGAGCCGGAGCCGTCGTCATCGGCACCGTTGTTGATGGAGTCGAGACGCGGCGTGGGGTGCATCTTGCGGATGCTGTCCATGTTCACGCGAATCGTGGCAATCTGCTCGGGGCCCAGCGGCTTCATGTCGTTGGCGAGAAGCAACCGATTGCGCACATCGTTGAAGGCCTTGAGCGAGTCCTTGTCGACCGGCGCGGTGAAGCCCACGTGATCGTTGTGCGCCCCAACTGCGACAAACTGCGAACGCAGCTTGGGATCGCTGCCCGGAATGATGCCGATGACGTTGCGCGCCCAATCGGTTGGGAGTTCCACGAAGTCGAGCGACGCGTTCACCACACCACCACGGGCGCCAGGCGCGAGCGCCTCCAGCGGCTGTCCCTTGAAGAGTTGCGAAGCGCCCGCTTTGGTAAGGCGGAAGCTGGCCTGCGGCTGCAAGGTGGCCAACTGCTGCTTGAGCAACGAGACAGAGTCGGTGGCAGCACTCCCAGCCGCACGCGGAGGGGTTAGCTGCTGGGCCGCAGTGGGCTCATTGATGGCCACCCGCTGTGCAGCCGTCAGGTTGTCGAGATCCACGATGGCCACGGCTGCCGCATCGGCAAAGCGCGACGGCGGCGGCGTAAAACCAGGGCGCACTGCAAAGCCCTGCCCTTGTCCGCCCCGGCCTCCCGGTTGCGGCAGCAACACCACGAACTTGCCCGCGGCCGCACTGGCCGGAATCTGCAGGGTCGTATCGCCTTGGGTGCCGCCGAATACGACCTCCGCCTCATTCACCCATCGCGGCGCGCGCAGTCCCGGTACGGCCACGATGTCGCTATTCCACGCGATCGGGTTGCCATCGACCGTGATACGCGAGTGCTCGGTGAACTTGCGGACGTGGAACGGCAGGTTCTGGAAGTACGTGCCGTTCACGCCGCCAGGGATGAGCCCCAACCGCTTGAGTTCAGCCGCGATGAAATCGGTGCCCTTCTTGTTGCCAACCCGACCAACCTGACGCCCCATCATGGAGTCGTCGGCGAACTGGTAGAGCCGTATCTGCAAATCGCGCGGTGTGATCTGCCCGGTAGTGGGCGCCGGCGCGAGTTTTTCGGGATTGCCGAAACGATTGACCTTCGATGTGCTCTGTGCCCAAAGCGCAGGCGCCAGAATGGGGAGCAGACTCGCACCGATGAGCGTGCGGGTGGTACGGTTGAACCGCATGGTGTTCTCCTGGGGTGACTTGGCGGATCCTTAAAGTTACGCGACTCGAGCACCGGCGGCATATTGGCCGTGTCACTCTCACATTCGTCTCGGAATTCGCTCATGTGGCCGATCGCCTTCCTGCTCCTGCAGGGTGCTGCTCCCGCGCAGCCGCCCGCTCAACGGCAGGCTCCCCTGTTCACCCAACCATGCGGACGCCCCGACCCGGCGTTCACGTCCTCCGCGCCGACGCGTACGCCATACCAGGTGCTGGAGGCCGAGCATGCGCGCGGCGCCGACTTGCTCACGCTGCAGTTGGCGGTTGCTTCGAGCGACACCGTGTTGCAACGACTCGGCGCGCGGGCACTGGGGCGCACGGAGCAGGAAACGTGGGTTGTGGATGTGCTGCCGCTCCTGCATTCGCCCGCAGCGAGTGTGCGGCGCGAGGCTGTGCTGGCAGGCACGCAGATGAGAGCGGTGGGGTTCGGAATGCCGTGCGTCACCGCCGGATACGCCGATCCCGACCCGGGGGTTCGGGCGCTCGTGTATGCAGGGGCGGGCCGCACGGCGCCTCCTAGCGCCGACTGGGAGCGCCTGGTGGCCGCCGGTCTGCGCGATAGCGCGCTCGTGGTGCAGCGCGGGGCCGCGCGCGGACTCGAGGCGCTCTATCGTCGCGGCCGCCGGCAGTTCGCGGCCACCGATTCCATGGTGCAATTGTTGGAGCGCACGGCGGCTGGCACTGTCGATCGCGAATTCACCTTGTTGGCAGCGATGGCGCGGCACGCCGCCATGCTGTCGCAGCCCGCGAGCGGACGTACGCCGTTGGGGCCGTGGGTACAGGAGTTGCGATCGCACTCCGACGCGCAGGTGCGCCGACTGGCGACCATGATGTCTCCGCACGACGATGCCCGGCGTGATCCCTCGGCGTTGGTGCGCCTCGAGATGCTGCGCCCGGGAATCGCGGTGTCGGTTGAACAGTTGGCCGCCGCACTGCGCGATACCGACGAACATGTGCGCCTGCTGGCCATCGACCGGGCAGCCAGCATACCAGATGCGGCCGCGCTCTTGCGGCCTCTCACCATGCCTGCGCACTCGTGGCGCACACGTGCCCACGCGGTGCTGTCGTTGGCTCGGCTCGACAAGGGTGGTGCCCGCGCTCCCGTACGGACATTGGCGCGCAGCCGGGTGTGGCAGGCACGGGCATGGGCAGCACGCGCGGCCGTCGTGATTGGTGACACCACCACGTTGCGTTCGCTAGCGCGGGACATCGATCCCAACGTGCGACTGGAAGCGCTGACCTCAGCGGGCGAGGCCTTGGCCGCCCTGACCGTCGATCATGCGGGACTGCTGACGACGGCCGCCGAGTTCCTGCTGAAGCAGACAGGAGACCAGGCGATACTGATACGGCACAGCGAAGCGGCGGCTCGCGCCTTCTCGCGGGTAAGCCGCTCCAAGCCGGTCACGTGGCGCGATGCGCGTGTCGCACTGTTCAAGCTCGTGGTGAGACACAGCCAGTACACGCCGTCGCTCGGTGGGCGGTGGATGGCCCAGTGGCTGCGCGACCCGGATCCGAGCATTCAGCGCATGGCCGTCGAAGCGCTGCCGGCGTTGCACCCGGCGCCGCGCGAAGTGACCAGCTTCATCCCGCATGTACCTCCGCCGTATGTCCCGCCGCCGTTTGCTTCGGAGGCCGAACTGTCGGCGTTGCGTGGCGCCACGGTCGAACTGCGCATACGCGGCAAAGGCACCATCGTGCTCGCACTCTTGGACGATGTGGCCCCAATGACGGTGGTCACTTTTGCGCGCCTCGCCGATCGAGGCGCGTACAACGGGCGCACGCTGCATCGGGTCGTCCCAAATTTCGTGGTGCAAGGCGGTAGTCCGGGTGCCGACGAGTACGATCCCGCCACGGATTTCTTCATGCGTGACGAAGTCGGGGCATCCAACATTCGCGGCTCGCTCGGCATTTCCACGCGTGGCCGCGATACCGGCGACGGGCAGATCTACTTCAACCTCGTGGATAACGTGCGCCTCGATTTCGACTACACGGTGTTCGCCAATACCGTGCAAGGCATGGCGGTGATGGACCGCATTCAGGAAGGCGATGTGATCGAGTCAGTGGTGATCCGACGGGTGACGGCGAAGCGGTCTACGGTGGGAGGACACTGATGGCGATCATCTTACATGTGCTTGGGCCGACACGCTTCCCTGTGTCCGGCCACTTCCCTCGCCTGACGCTCCCCCCAGGGCGAGTGGCGATGGTGTTGGGGTTGCTGGTGGCGGGGTCGGCGCAGGCGCAGCCGCGCACGGTGGCTGCGGATCAGGCGCCGACCGCTGACACGCTCGTGACCGGCGCCCGACGCCCGGCTGCCTCCGAACGTGGTGTGCTGGTGTACCAGCGCGACGGGCATCTGTTTGCACAGCGCGCGGGGCAGCCGGCGGTGCAAGTCAGCACCAGCAGCGCCTACCATCGCGATCCGGTGTGGCGAGGCAACACGTTGTACTGGGCCAGCGATTCCGCCGGTCAGTACGAGATCATGTCTCGCGCTCGCGACGACGCCAACGACCGTTGGTCCGGACCGGTGCAACGCCTCACGAGCAATGCGGTGCACGATGTCGCACCGGCCGCCGCGGGAACGCGACTGCTGTTTCAACGCGGCCTGGGCAATGAGTCCCGCATTTTTGTACGCGAGGGCGATGCACCGGAGCAGCGCCTCACGCGTCGCGAACAAACCGAGAAGCGTCCGCGCCTTTCGGCTGATGGCAAGACGGTGGCGTACATCGTGCACACCGAAAGTTCACGCAGCGTGGTGGTGAACGACCGCACGGTGTTCAGCGATGCCAGCATCGAAGACATCGCGTTGTCGCCGTTGGGCGACCGGATTGCCATATCCACACGCACCGGTGTGGTGATCGTGCCGACACAGGGCCCCACCTACACCAACCTGCTGTCGCGCAGCCACGGGGATCTTGACTGGTCTCCCGACGGCGCGCTCGTGACGATCGCGGAGTATCGCGAGGTCAATGTGGGCTACAACGGTGACCCCGATCGCGGCGTCGATCGCGGCGCGCACGAGCGGATCGTGCTGCAGCAGGGCGGAGAGCCACCGCGCCTGATTCGACTCCCGGCGCCACTTGCTCCCGACGCCGGACGCATGGGCGTAGTCGGTCCGCTGTCGTCCGATCGTGCGGTGGACAATGCCGCGGCCTTCGACCGGGTATGGGAGCGCAGTGCACGGCTCTACTTCGGTCCCAGCGCCCCCGAGGCATCGCGCGCAGCGTGGCAGGCAGCGCGGACCCGCTATCGTGCGGCAGCCATCGCGGCCGTTACCGACAGCGCGCGTGATGCCGTGATTCATGCCATGCTGCAATCTCGGCCCCCGCTCCGTCGCGATGCGACGGGACGCGCCGCGGTTTCGAGCGCACACCCGGTGGCCACCGAGGCGGGGCTTGAGATGTTCCGCCGAGGCGGGAACGTGATCGATGCGGCCGTGGCCGTGAGTTTCGCGCTGGGCGTAGTGGAGCCCGATGCCAGCGGCATTGGCGGCTACGGCGAGATGGTGATTGCCCTCAAGGGCCGGCAGCCCACGCTCATCGAGTTCATGAGTCGGGTGCCGGAAGAGGGCGGACTCTCCAATACGAAGCTGCTGGTGAACGGGCGTTACCCTAGTGACGGTCCCGTACTGGTAAACATTCCGGGCACGGTAGCCGGCATGCATCTCGCGTGGCAGCGCTACGGCAGTCGCAAACTCGCGTGGGCCGACCTGCTGGCCCCGGCCATTCGTGCCGCGCGCGGCGGCTACGAGGTCAGCGACGGTCTCGCCACCACGCTCGCCACCGAGCGCGAACATTTCGCCAAGTACGAAGGCAGCCGCGCGCTGTTCTTCCGCAACGGTGAACCGTTACAGCGCGGCGACACGTTGCGCAATCCGGATTTGGCCTGGGTACTCGAGCAGATTGCCGCCAAGGGTGCCGACGGCTTTTACAAGGGCGAGGTGGCCTCCAAGTATGCCGGTGATTTGCGCGCGAAAGGCAACGCGATGAAGGAAAGCGACCTGGCCCGCTACTTCGCCAATGAGCGCGAGCCGGTGTGCGGCACATATCGCCAATTCCGCCTGTGCTCGGGCGCACCGCCGGTGAGTGGAGGTGCCGATCTGGTGGCCCGACTCAACTTGCTTGAGCAGTTCCCCGCCCCACGCCACTACGGCAACGACGCCCCCACGTTGCACGCCATGCTGTCGGCCTGGTTCCTCACGCCGTCGTCACGCAATCGCATCGCCGATCCGGCCATGTGGCCGGTGGACGTAGCCAGCATCGTGGCCAAGGACACCGCCACGGTGCGCTGGCGCTGCTTCAACGCGGAGCGGGCGCTAACGCCGCGATCGGTGCGTGGCGATACGCTCGAGTGTCTCAAGGCGAAACCACCGGTTTCCACTCCGGGGGCCGCGCGAGACGAGGTCCCACTCGTTGATGCCGAGTACAGCGAACCGTCAGCTGTTCGCGAAAGCCCGTGCGGCGACGACCACGCCCACGAGATGTCGGTGTGTCATGCCGCGGGAACGACCGCCTACACCGTGGCGGATGCCGATGGCAACGCCGTGGCCGTGACGCAAACACTGGGCACGTGGGGCGGCAACTTCTACGTGACGCCGGGGCTGGGTTTTCTGAGCAACGACAAACTCACCAGCTATGGCACCGACCCGTCGCAATACGGGTCGCGTTTGCCGTTCGCACGCCACGGCAGCACGCTGGCTCCGACGATTGCCTTCGAAGGCAGTCGCCCGGTCTTTGCCGTGGGTGCTGCCGGCAACGCATGGATTACCAGCGCGGTGTATCAGTCGCTCATTGGCGCGCTCGACTTCAATCTCGGAGCGCAGGCGGCGCTTGAGTTGCCGCGCTTCTTGCCGGGTGGGGGCTTTGCACCTCCCGGCGCGCCAGGTGCTGCTGTGGCCAATCCGCCGTATACCATTCAACTCGAAGACGGGTTCGCACCGCAGGTACTGCAGCGTCTGCGCACACTCGGCTACGACCTGAGCTTCGTGTCGGCGCGTGGTGAACTGCGCGAAGGCTACGGCGCAGCGATACGGTTAGGCCGCAAGTCGGTGACCGCCGGTGCCGACCCGCGGCGTGCGGGTGCAGCGGGGGCAATACGGTAGTACGGCAACTGCCAAGATTGCATCCGAGGTAGCCGAGGCATCCGAGACATCCAGGCAGCGCACGTTCCTCGTGCCTTGGATGTCCCGGATGCCATGTTGTTCTCTTGGACGTTGACGAACACCTGAACCTATTCGAACACTGGTACAGTCACCGCATGGCAGGCGGCGTTTCCCGGTTCCACACGAACCGCTTGAGGAACACGCCCATGCGATCGAAGGTGTCGATCCAGTTGGCGTGCAGCATGCTTTCATGCAGGTCGTCGGGCACGACCATGAGTTCGTGGTACACGTTGCGTGCGCGGAGCAGTTGTACGAGTCCTACGGTTTGCGCGAAGTCCACGTTGCGGTCGTCGTCCCCGTGCACGAGGAACACGGGGCTCTTCCACTGCTCGATGGCACCGATGGCCGCAGAGCGGAAGCCCGAACTCGTGCTGTCGAGCGAGTAGTCGTAGTGGTGCACGCCGGCCATATCGACGCCGGCCACGAAGATGTCACTGTTGCGCGCGAGTGCCTGCGCGGCCAGCAACCCCCCGTACGACAGCCCCCAGATGCCGATGCGCGAGGCGTCCACCTCGGCGCGCTGCTGCAGGTACTTCGCCCCGGCCACCACGTCGAGATACTCGCTGTTTCCCTTGTCGCGCGCGTTGGGCGCATCGCGGAAGCTCTTGCCATACCCTACGCCGCGGCGATAGTTGACGGAGAGTACGACGTAGCCCTGGTCGGCAAGCCACTGGTTGGTGGCGTACGACCAGTGGTAGAACTGCATGTAGTGATACGCCGGCAGCATCTGACGCCGAGGCCCGCCGTGCACGAAGACGATCGCGGGACGTTTCTCGCCGGGCTTGAGATCACGCGGCAGGAACAGCTGGTTGCTGATTTCGAGGCCATCCTCGGCTCGTGTCTTCACCACCTCCGGCGTCACGTGTGCCGCCTGCGGAAAGTCGCGAGCGAGCGTGGGGTAAATGATGCGCGGAGCGCCACCACTCGTTGGTACCAACGCCACCGACGCCGGCGTGCGCGCGCCGAACGCCAACACGGCAATCTGCTTGCCACTGGCGAGTGGCTGCGGATAGGTCTCGACGCCATCACCAGCAGACAGCCGAACCGGCGCCGCGCTTCCGTCGGTGGGCACCGCCCAGATGTGTCGCTTCTCGATGTCGCCCGCGTTGGTGGTGTAATACATGGTGCGCCCACCGTCGCGCGACCACGCCACGCTCGTGGCATCTTCGATGATGCCGTCCGTGGTGGTGAGTCGCACCGGTGAGCCACCGGTGGCCGGCACCGCATACCAACGTTCCCACTCGTCCTTCGGTACGTTCACCGGGAACGCGATGGACTTCCCCGCCCACGTCATGTTGGCAAGTGACGTAAACACCGAATCGCCTACGCCATTGTGCCATACCTCGCGCGCCGGAATCTGGGCAGCAACCAGCGGCGATGTGATGTTCTTGGCGCCGGCAACATCGGCCACCATGAGTGCCAATCGATAGCCACCCGGCAACGACGACGTGAAGAACCCGGGTGCGCGTACGAGGTTCGACTGCCCCTCCGTTACGGCCGTCGAGGCCGGCGCGCCGAAGCCGTTGCCACAGCCAACAGCAGGGTTGTCGTTGCCTGGTGGCGTGCGACGCTGCAGCCCGAACGGTGTGCCGGGGGTGCGCGCAAAGGCGAGGTACCGCCCATCGGGCGACCAACTGGGCGACCCGTCACAGTCCACGCTGGGCGCCACGTACTGCACCGTGCGTGTCGCCACATCGTACACGGTGACAAAGGCGTGATGCTCGCGCTCACTCACGAACGCGATACGCTTGCCGTCGGGTGACCAACGCGGAGAGCCGTTGCGCCCCCACAGACGGATGAGTGGCACACCGCCGCTATCGGCAACCGACACAGGGCCGGTGCGCAGCACGCGCGCCCGATGAATCTGGCCGTCACGGGTGAAGAGCACCCACTGGCCGTCAGGCGAGAGCTCGGGCGACGCACCGGTGGCAACCCGCCACGCCGGCCCACCGCTCGTGCGCACGGCCCAGATGGCGCGATCGCCGCCGGCAGGATCGTGGTTGGGATTGGCAATCCATCCCCATCGGTTCGGCGCCGAGCCGCGCACGAACACCACCACCTGGCCGTTGTCGGAGATCTTCACATCAGTGAGATCGATACCGTCGTCGGCGAGGAAGCGAGTAAGGCGCTGCGCTCGGAAATCGGGCGCCGCAGCCGTATACACGTTGCGTTGACCACGCTCGTACACCATGAACGCGAGGCGGTCGACCCGCTTGGCCGACACCAGGGTGAGCGGCGACGCGGGCGCCATCCACTTGTCGATGCTCGGCACAGCCGTTGTCTGCGCCGGTGCCATGGCAGGCGCAGACAACGCGAGGGTCACGGCGATGAACAGTGGACGCACGTGCGACGGCATACCGGACCTCAGCGCAGCGGCTGTGTGGAAGGAATGACTACTACGGCAGCAACGACGTAAGCCGGACCAGCACCTGCTGCCGGTCAGGGTCGGTGTCGTTCGGCGCGTAGCGGAGCTTGAGCGTAACGTGGCCATCGGCGGCGGCCTTCGCGGAAACCGACGCGGTGCGCCCGGTCGATGCCGAACCCGGCCCCGCCTCTTCGAAATACAGCGACACCGCGCCGGACGGCGTCGACGCGACGACCGAAATGGTTTCGTCCTTGCGCGCGAGAATGCGCAGGGGACGCTCGGCGCCTTTCGACAGCGCCACGGTGAACGTGGCCTCACCACAGGGCGCCGTGAATCCCACCGGCAGGAGCGGCAGCAACGGCGCAAACTTCACGGCGCGTTCGGCGTCAATTTCAGACGCGGATTCGCGTTGACCACGCCACTGACGTTCGGCCACGGGTGTGCGACGACGCAGCTGCATCACGAGCGAGTCGAGCGCATGCGGCGACGGTGTGAGCGCCGCCTGAATGTCGTAGTCCGACGCATCGCCAGCCAGCGACCGCTCGGCGCGCACCGGCCACCGCAAGCTCACGCGCGTCGATCCATCGGTGGTGAACCCTTCGAACCGATACTCGGAGTTGACGCCGGGAACGATCACACGATACCCCTGCACGTCGGCCCCATTGACCAACTGCGGAACCAGATAGGGCATCGTGGAATCGACGGGCCACGCGAACGGCAACGCCTCCATGGACCGGCTTCGCGCCACGATCACGCCGCATAGACGCGACTCGGCCTCACTGTCAGTGCGGAGCGCCGTTGTCAGGCGTACTTCGCCACTATCGCCGGCGACGCCTTCCTGCCCGTTCCCTGCGGCCCTGAGTGTGAGCGCCAAGGGACCGCCTCCAGTGAGTTCAAGCTGTTGCACGGCAGACGGGCGTACCGGTGGCGCGTCGGCGCCCGCGCAGGCAGTCAGGAGCCCACAGGTTGGCGCTACGATGGACACCCAGGCGAATCGACGTGCACGGGATGACGCGCGAGAGAACGTGAGGGGGAACCGTTGCGTGAACATGGTGATGCGAGGTTGCTGCGGTTGATTGGGAACGAATGACAGCCGTTATGGTCGGGCGGTACCGGCGCGGACTTTCTGCAACGCCAGATGCACCACCTGTTGATTGGCCTGCACTTTGGGCACGACCTGTACGCGGACACGCAGGGTCACGACGGTCGACTCGGCCGCTGCGATTTCCGCGTGCGGAACTGGCTCGCGTCCCGCTTGTTCGTAGCGGGTACCGGCCTCGTCGAACCCCAGGCGAACGGTGCCATCGGTGACAGTGGCATCAGCGATGACCGCTTCGCCGGGGCCCATGGGCATCTTCACCGTGAGATCGGCGCGCGCCACCGCTCGCATGGCCAGCGTGGCACGCGGACATGCCGCGGTAAGCTCGGCCCGGTATACCGGGATGGGGCGCACGTCGGGCACCGCGCGGTCGTTGTCCACCGCCGCGGCTACCGCGTTGGTTGGCAGTGTCCCGATGGTAGGAGTGACATAGGACAACCTGGCCAGCAGCGAGTCGAGGACGGCCGGCGACGGAACGAGGGCAGCCTCCACGAGCGAGTCTGGCGAGCCGATTGGCACAGCCACGCCAGGACGTGTTGTAACCGGCCAGTGCAGACTTACTCGACGCCGGCCATCCGTGGTCACCCCTTCGAAGACGTACTTCGCCTGGCCCCCCGGCATGACAAACCGCACCCCCTGCACGGCCGACATGCTCAACCGCCGCTGGGCAAGCCGCGGCGCAGTCGAGTCGACGGGCCACCCCCACGGGAGTGAGACCGGCCAGGTAGATCCGGACGCCAGCACGCCGCAAAGACGGTCGTTGGCGGCCGACGGTTCGGCTGGACGTACTTGCAGCCGCACTGCTCCCTCGACGGTACCGGCCTGCCACCCCGCCGAATCAGGCAGCAGAACCATGCCCATTGGCGAGTTCGCCAGACGCAGCGGAGCGTCTGCCGTGGCGCTGCGCGTCTCGCGACCACGGTCGGCACCAACATCGGCGCCGGACGCCCTACAGCCACCGAGCAGCCACGCGATGATAATGAGCCAGCCCTGTTTCATGGCAGTAAGAATAGCAACACCTGCCAGTGGCGGGCGATGGCGCCCAGACGCCAGAAACGCAACGTGGCCAGCCGAGCTTTCGCCCAGCTGGCCACGCCAGTCTGCATCCCGCGCTAATTACGGCGGGGTCGGGCTGTTGGCCGCAGCACTACCGCCGAAGGTGTAAAAGGCGTCGCCCTTTACACCAAGTTCCTTGGCCGGAACCGGCATTTCACGCGGCGTTCCTGCCAGCAGGCCACCGGCGACGCGGCGACGCTGATAGTAGGACACCGGACCAAGTCCGAGCAGTTCGACTTCCTGCTCGTAAATGAGCTTGGTGATGAGGGACGCGGCCCCTTCGCCGGCCGTGGCAGCTGACAGGCCACCGCGATCGACGCGCGTCTTGTTGATGAGCGAGGCGGCAGTGGCCAGGTTGCCGCCGGAGCGCCGGAGTTCAGCCTCGGCCCAGAGCAGATCGTTCTGGTGCTTGGAGATGACCGGCGCCGTGCCGAAGCCACCGTAGATGGCGTTCGGCGACTGCTCACCCGAACGATCGTAGCGGATATGCCCGATGTTTGACTGGTGATACATGCCGCGATCGGGACGGTAGATCTCTTCGCGCGAGTACACGAAGTCCGTGCCCGCGTTCGCCGTCTTCGGGTTGGTGCCGAAGTAGCCAGCGAAGTCTTCGTCGTCCGGGCCGAACGACCCGTCACCCAAGCGCTTGTCCGGCGAATTGGGCTGCGGATTGCCACCGTTCGGATACGGATGCGTCTGCGTCGCGGGATCGAGCAGTTTCGCCACACGCGTGCTCACGCGACCACCATCGAACGCGTTGAACCAGTACAGGATTTCGTGGCACCACGAGCTGCAGCCGTCGCCGGTGAAGTTGAAATCGAACGCCGTGCCCGACGAGATGCCTTGAGCCGCCAACTGCGACACCTTGGCCCAGTCCACCTGGTCGTTCTCGGCCGCCGTGCGCGGATAGTAGGCGAGCGTCATCGCTGCCATCGTCCGTGCGACCTGCGCGATCTGCGTATTGGTGTACGCCGTGCCGTTGGTCCAGCCCGAGGGCGTGGTGAAGGTGTTGGCCGCCGCGAGGGTGGCTGCCTTCTCCAGCGAGGCCACGGCCGCGTCACGCACTTCCTTGCGGTTCTTGTACTCGAGGGCCGAGAGATCGCTGGTCTCGTCGATGATGTAGCCCTTGTCGTAGTTGAGCGCGATGCCCATGAGGGCGGCACCGTGCATCAGCTGGGCCACGGTCTCGGCACGCTTGGTATTCGCCGGCGTGCTGATGACGAGATTATTCTTGCGGATGGCCACCAGCACGTCGACGGCCGAGGAGAGCGTTGAGTAGAAGCCCTCCCAGTAGGCGATCATGGTGGTACGGCCAGCCGACGCCAGATCGTTCTGGTAGCCGCGCGTGTTGCGCGTGCCATCAGCATCGATCGAGCTGTAGAAGTTCATGTTGAAGTTGTTCCACGACGCCGAGTAGGTCTGGGCCATGGTGACGAGCGGGCCACCGCCTTCCATGCCTTCCCACGTGTTGTACCACGAGCGGAAAGTACCGCCGGCCACGGCTTCGATGGCCGCCGGGTCGGCGAGCGCGCGACTCGCGTCGGGGGCGTTGGGATTCTCGACCTGCAGCGAGTTGCAGCCGGCGAGCAGCAGGGCGCCCATGGCAACGCCGACAGCGTTGCGAACAGAGAAGGCGAACTTCGGATTGAGGGGGCTCACAGACCGAGCTCCAGCATGAACGTGAACGTCTTGAAGATCGGATACGTGAAGTAGTCCACGCGGTAGGCGAACGGATTGGCCCCACCGCCCGACACGTCGGGATCGTAGCCGCTGTACTTGGTGCTGGTGAACAGATTGCGGCCGACGACGCCAAAGCGCGCGGAGCGCTCGGTGCCCATGCCGAACCGCTTGGTGATGCTCCGTGGAATTTCGTAGTTCACGGCGAGTTCGCGCAGGCGCACGTAGCTGCCGTCTTCGACGAAGTAGCTGTTGGCGTCGAAGTTGTTGTAGAACGTGGCGTAGTACGTGGTGGGCTTCTTCTCCACCTCGGGCTTGCCGCGCTGATCGAACGCCGGATCACGCTGGTCGAAGAACGGCCACTGTCGGGTGTAGTTGTAGATGTCACCGCCCTGCACCCAGTTCACCACCGCCGTCACCGAGAACTTCTTCCAGTTGAGCTGGGTGTTGAAGTTCAGATTGAAGTCGGGGTTCACGTTGCCGATCTGACGCAGCGAATTGCCATCGGGGTCGACGAGCTTGATCGGCGCTTCGGCAGCGGTACGCCAAGCCGCCTTGCGCACGTAGTAGCCTTCCTCGTTCACCACGTAGTCGCTGGCCGCACCGGCCAGGCGCCCCGAGGCGATCATGGAGGCCACCTGATCGGCCGTCTGTACCCACGAGCTTCCGTACACGATACCGAACGCCTGGCCCGGCGCGAGACGGAAGATGGTGGTGTTGGCCACCGGACCCACCAGGAACGGCGGCACCGCCAGGCTGCGCACCGTCTGACGCGTGCGGTCACCGGCGATGTTCATCGTCCAGAGGAAGTCCTTCTTGGACGCGAGCACGGCGCTGAGCAGCACTTCGTGCGTCTTGCCTTCGAGCGAGCCGGCGTTGAGCCACTGCGTCCGGAAGCCAGTCGCCGAGGAGACCGGTACCTCGAGGATCTGGTCGTCGGTGATCTTGCTCGAGTAGCTGTACTGGAACTGGAAGTTCTTGGCGAAGGTGAGGTCGAAGCCGCCTTCGATTTCGCGCGAGAACGCCGGGCGGAGATTCGGGTTGCCGAGCGTGATCTTCACCGGGCTACCACCCTCCACATCAAACCGCTCGTACTGGGCGTCGAACACCGGGCGGAGACCGGCTTCACCGTACGACGCACGCAGCTTGAATTCATCCACACCGGGGAGCGAGATGTCTTCCGACACACGCCAGGCGCCGGAGAGGCGCTTGAACAGCTTCGACCGCTGATCGGCGCCGAACAGCGAGGACTCGTCACGACGGATGAGACCGTCGATGATGTACTTGTCCTTGATGTCGAACGTGGTGATGGCGAAGAAGTTCTGGTTGCGGATGGGCTGCGAGAACGAGCCGGGGATGACCGGATTTTCGGGGTCACGCGAGGCGGCCGAGAATTCCGTCACACGCGGTACCGTAAGCGCAGTGGCGCGCACGGATGTCCGCGTGTTCTCCTGATCTTCGTACACCCACGCCAGCTTGGTGGTGTTGGTGAACCAGGAGAATGTCTTGTTCGCCGTGAGCGTGCTACCGAGGTTGTACGCGCGCGTCAGGTCAGCCTGATTCGAAATGGAGCCCTTGCTGACGGTACCCGTCGAGCCGATGTAGCCGAGCGGTGTGAACGAACGGAAGTTGCGCGTACCACGATCGAAGTTGGTGTTGGCTTCGGCCGTGAGCCAGGTGGTGGGGCGGTAGCGCACCTTGAGCAAGCCCGTGAAGCGCGAACGATCGTTCGCGTTCTGGATGGTGTTCCAGTTGTACAGCGGGTTGCTCACGTTGCCTGAGGCAGGCGACTGACGGATGGCGGCGAGGTACGGCGAACCATCCGGATTCTCTTCGAGCAGGTTGATGTTGGGCTCGAGGAAGCGCAGGCCGAAGAAGGCATCACCCGAGCTGTCGTCGGCCTGGTCGGCGCGAGACTGGCCGTAGAACGCGCCCGTCTGGAAGTCGAACTTCGGGTGCAGCTCCATGTCCAGGTTGAGGCGGAAGTTCTGGCGGTTATAGCCGCTCAGAATGTTCGCGATACCCTGGTCCTTCGAGTTCTCGAACGACGCGTTGAAGTTCGAGTTGGCGTTGCGCTGTCCGACCGAGATGTAGTTGGTCATGAACTGACCGGAGCGGAACACGTCACCCAGCTGGTCGAAGACCTGGGGATACGAGTTATCCGAAATGCGGTCGTCTTCCTGAATGCGATTGCCGTTGCCGTCGCGCAGGAAGTTGCCGCTCGCGTCGACCTTGTAGGGATGCGAGAAGTTGTTCGGCACGGTCTTGCGCAGGTCGTTCGAACCGAACTCGTTGCGCACCGTGATCTGCGTCTGTCCCGTGGCCAGCGACGCGCCACGCTTGGTGAAGATCTGCACCACGCCGTTGGCGGCGTCGGAGCCGTACAGCGAGCTCGCCGCCGCGCCCTTGATGACTTCGATGCGCTCGATGTCCTGCGCGTTGATGTCGGCGAGGGAGAGACGGCTGATCGTGCCATCCACGATGATGAGCGGATCCTGCGAACCGGTCAGCGAGGTGGGGCCGCGGAGACGGATACGCGGCGCCGAGCCGGGCTCACCATTCACCGCCGTGACGCTCGCGCCGGCCACGCGGCCGCTGAGCGTACCGAGCGGCGAGGAGGCGGGCGCCTCCTTGATTTGCGCGTTGTTTACGGCCGCCACTGAAAAGGTGGTCTTCTTTTGCGACGTGGCGTCGGAAACGCCGGTGGTTACCACGGCCTCGAGATTGAGTACGTCTTTCTCGAGATCGAAGTTCTGCTCCAGTCGTCCCGCCGTGAGTGTGACGAGATGCTTGACCGGACGGTAGCCGATGGTACGCGCGAGTACCGTGACCTGCTTGCCTCCGGCGCGCGCCGGGTCCACCGTAAAGGTGAAACGTCCTTGCGCATCTGTGACACTACCGACACCGACTTCGACGATGCCCACCTGTGCGCCGCCAAGCGGTGCACCGGCACTGGTCACACGCCCGGTGACCGTAGTCACCGACTGGGCTGCGGCACCGGAAGCCGGTATCGCAGCAAGGAGGGCGGCGGCAAACAACCGACGCATGTGGTGAAACATTCACGCTCCTGTAGCAGAGGGACCACTTCGTCCCTAGGTAATGCGGGTCGACAACCAGCCGACCCGACCATCCCATTCTGCGCTATCTCGCGCAACATTGCAAACAGGTCATCACCGTCAGAATTTCCGCCATTCCGACACGATCGCTCGCCTTTCGAGGTTTTACCATGTTGATCCGCACGCTCCGCACCATAGGCCGGACCTGCCTGGCCGGATTGGTCGCCGTTCTCACCCTTGGTTCGGCCCCACTGGGTGCCCAATCCACGGCGACCCTGACGGGACGCGTGCTCGACGCCGTGTCCGGCCTTCCGCTGCGCGATGCCACCGTGACGGTACTGACCACTGGCGGTAGTGCCCAAACCGACTCCCTGGGACGGTTTGAAGTGCGCGGGCTCAAGGTGGGCATCCATCGGTTCCTGGTAAGCGCCTCGGGCTACGCCAGAGGTTCAATGAGCCTGGCGTTCGCCGCCAAGGAGCGCATGGAGCGCGATCTCGAGTTGGAGCCGGCGGCCACTCCTCCGGCGCCGGCCGTGGCGGGCGCCGCTGGCGCTCCGGGCGTGAAGAGCAGCCGCGACTCGGCGCAGGCGCTGCCAGAGGTCGATGTATCGGCCAATGCGCCCCTGGGGCGTCGGTTTGCCGACTTTGAGCGGCGCCGCGCCATGGGACGCGGGCAATACCGGACGCGCGAGGAACTCGAAGCAGGAAACATCTACACGCTGCAGGACGCCATGCGCAGCATGCGCGGTATTCGGTTCAACTGCGCCGGCGGCGCGTGCCGCGCACAAATGGTGCGGGCACCGATGGGCTGCTCACCGGAATACGTCGTCGACGAGCGCGTGGACAACGCCTTCGGGCCGCTCATTCCCATTCGCGATATCGTCGGGCTCGAGGTGTACACCGGGGCGGCCGACGTGCCAGGCGAGTTCGCAGGCCGCAACTCGGGATGCGGCGTGATCGTGATCTGGACGACCGCTGGACGGGAACCCCGTCGCAAATAGACCGGCGCGACGCGTGGTGCTCGCGCCTGCTGTTTACCGCTTGCCAACTCCGAGCTCGATCCCCCGCCACTTCCCCTGCTCGAAACGCCACACACTCAGCACGCAGCGCGTGGCGTGGCCCATCACGATGGCGAGCCATACGTGCCACGTCTGCAGCTGTTGCGTGGTCTGCATGACCGTGAGGAAGCCAATCGGCAGCGCGAACTGTGAGACGAGCGTGATGAACAGCGGGCTGCGCGTGTCGCCCGTTCCCTGCAACCCGCCGGTGAAGGTAAGCGCCACGGTTATGAAGAGCCCCGACACGCTCAGGAACAGCAGCAACTCGCGGCCAATGCGCACCACGCTGGGTTCGGTCATGCCGAACAGCCCCAGCAGCACACCGGGGATGGCGATGAACAGCGCCCCCACGAACAGTGCGATTCCCACACCGATGCGCGCCGCCACACGTACCGCGTCTCGACTACGGTCGGGAAAACCCGCGCCGAGATTCTGACCGGCTACCGTTGCCGCGGCCCCCATGAGCCCGACAGAAGTCCACGTGACAAGCGAAAAAAGCTCGGTGTAGCCCACGGCATACGCCGCCTGCGCTTCGGCGCTCTGCGGCGTAGCCCCAATGAATCGCAGCAGCATCACGCCGGCAATGTTCATGGCGATCCCCTGAACACCCGTGGGCAAACCAAAGCGGAACAACGCGCGAATGATTTCCCAGTCGGGCTTCCACGACATGCCACGGAAGTCGATTACCCACGCGCCGCTGAACAGCTTCACAATGGCATAAGCCGCCACCAGCGCACTGGAAATCATCATGCCGGCTGCGGCGCCGGCTGTACCCATTTCCGGGAACGGCCCGTAGCCGCGAATGAGCAACACGTTGAAAACGATGTTGCCAATGGTGAGCCCCACGCCAAGGCGGAGCGGCGTCTTGGCATCACCAGCGCTGCGCAACGCACCGCCGAGCATGAAGAACATCATCATGCCGAAGCCGAATACGAACATGATACGCAGGTACGGCAGCGCCTCCGCCTGAACCGCTGGTGCCGCATTGACCATGCCCAGCAGCGTGGGCGCGAGTACATAGCCCACGGGCGCCAACACGCCCACCGACAGGATGAGCGCCAACAGAAACGCCTGTGACGCCGCGCGATTCACACCAGCCTCGTCGCCGGCGCCGGCAAACCGCGCCACCAGCACACCCATTCCGCTGAACAGCGACGAGATGAACACCATGACCACCAGAAAGATCTGGAAGCCCACGCCGATAGCCGCGTTCCCAGCGAAGCCGACGAAGTTGCCCACCAGCGCGTGATCGATCATCCCCTGCAACCCACTGATCACGTTCTGCAGCACCGTGGGCCACGCCACCGTCCACACCGCCGCCCCAATGGGGCCTTCCACGATCGAGCGATCGATCTTGCGGGTAGCTGTCGTTGACGTGGCCACGGTCCGTGTGTTTCTCAGGCAGCCTGTGGTGTCACGGGCACCACGTCGCCGCGGCGCACCAGCGTGAGGATGGAATACACCGCCACTGGCTCATCATGCTGGTTGATCACCTCCACATCCCACTCCACCACGCCCTGCGGAATGGTGCCTTCGGGCGTGTCCTTGGCGGTCTTCTGCTTCACCGTGAGACGCACGTGGATGCTGTCGCCCGGATACACCGGCTTGGTGAAGCGCAGCTTCTCCAGCCCGTAGTTGGCGAGCACCGGCCCCAGGTCGGGATCGACGAAGAGACCAGCCGCTGCCGACACGATGAAGTAGCCATGCGCCACGCGCCCCTCGAACACGCCGTTGCTGCGCGCGTCTTCGTCGTTCATGTGCGCGTAGAACGTGTCACCACTCAATTTGGCGAACGCTTCGACATCATCGAGCGTGATGGTGCGTGACTTGGTGATGAGCGTGTCGCCCACCTCGAGCTCGTCGAAGGTCTTCCGGAACGGATGCACGGCGTCCTTGAGCTCCTCGGCGCCCTTGGTCCACTCGCGGGTGATCGCGGTGATCATGCTGGGGCTGCCCTGCAAGGCCACGCGCTGCAGATAGTGCGTTACGCCACGCGCCCCACCCATTTCCTCTCCACCACCCGCGCGCCCGGGGCCACCGTGCACGAGGTTGGGCAGCGGCGAGCCGTGTCCGGTGCTTTCCTTGGCGCTGGTGCGATCGAGCACGAGCATGCGGCCGTGATAGCACGCTGCACCGAGAATGACTTCCTGCGCCACCTTGGGGTCGTGCGTGATGAGCGACCCAACGAGCGATCCACGCCCCATGCGCGCCAGCTGCACCGCTTCGCCAAGGTCACGATACGGCATAATGGTGTTCACCGGGCCAAAGGCCTCGATGTCGTGCGGCTCCAATCGGTTGAGTGGGTCGGCGCAGTAGAGTAGTTCGGGGGCGAAGAACGACCCCTTGTCGCGATCGGCGCCCACCACGGCGAAATCACCGCCACCGTAAACCCGTTCGGCGGCGGCGCGAATGGCGTCGGCGCTCGAGGCCACGCTCTTCACCTGACCGCGCGAGGCGAGCGGCCCCATACGCACGCCTTCCACGGTGGGATCACCAATGGTGGTGCTACCGAGGCGCTTGGACAGCGCCGCAATGACCGCCTCTTCGAGACCAGCCGGCACGATCGTGCGACGAATGGCGGTGCACTTCTGCCCCGCCTTACCTGTCATCTCACGTGTGACTTCCTTGATGAACAGATCAAACTCCTCCGTGCCTGGCACCGCATCCGGGCCAAGAATGGAGCAGTTGAGTGAGTCGGCTTCCATGTTGAAGCGCACCGAGTGCTGCATGATGCTCGGCGACGCCTTGAGCTTCTGGCCCGTTGCTGCCGAGCCGGTGAACGCCACAATGTCCTGCTCTTCCACATGTTCGAGCAGCGTGCGCGCTTCGCCGCAGATGAGTTGCAATGCCCCCGCCGGCAGCTCGTTGGTGTCGAGGATGGCCTTGAACACCGCGTGCGTGAGGTGACTACCCGTGGTGCTGGGCTTCACGATGCACGGCACACCGGCCAACAATGCCGGTGCCAGCTTTTCCAGCATGCCCCACACCGGGAAGTTGAAGGCGTTGATGTGCACCGCCGCCCCTTCCATGGGCACCAGAATGTGGCGGCCAACGAACGTGCCGTTCTTCGAGAGCGGCTCGGTTGGGCCTTCCACGTGGAACCGCTCGTTGGTGAACTCCCGACGCCCACGGCTGGCGTACGCGAAGAACGTGCCGATGCCACCCTCGATGTCCACCCACGAATCGGCACGCGTGGCGCCGGTCATGTATGACAGCGGGTAGAACTCTTCCTTGCGCTCCATGAGCGCTATGGCGATGCGCTTGAGCATCAGCGCGCGCTGGTGGAAGGTGTACGAGCGCAGCGTCGGCCCGCCGACTCGGCGCGCATACTGCAACATGGCCTTGAAATCGAGACCATGGCTGGAGGCTTCACCAATCTTTTCCCCAGTGACGGCATGAATGAGATCGGTCTTGGGGCCGGCGCCTTCCACCCACTCGCCAAGTGCGTAGTTCTGCAGCTGAAACATCAACGGGTCTCCGTACGGGGGGCTTCGTGTGCCTTGCGGGTGTCTTTCCAGTTCTTCAACATGGCCGACTGCACGGGGCGATCGGCGGGGACGTCACGCAGCGGCTCTACCGCGCGCCACGAGGCACGCATGGCCGCAGGCAACTGCTGATACAGCGCCGTGCCATCGCTCTTCCACGCGAGCATATCGTCGCTCACGTCCTTCACGATCTTGGCGGGGTTCCCCACCACGACCTTGCGGTCGGGAATGACCATCTCAGTGGGCACGAAGCAGAGTGCGCCCACGATGCAACCACTCCCGACGACCGCGTTGTCCATGATTACGGCGTTCATGCCGATGAGGCTGTTGGCACCGATGCGCGCGCCGTGCACGATGGCGCCGTGCCCGATGTGCGCCCCGGCTTTGAGCGTGACCACAACGCCGGGGAACATGTGAATGGTGCAGTTTTCCTGCACGTTGCAGCCGTCTTCGATGACGATGCCGCCCCAATCGCCGCGGATGGCGGCACCAGGCCCCACGTACACGTCACGGCCGATGATCACGTTGCCGGTTACGGCGGCCTGCGGATGCACGAAGGCGGTCTCGTGCACCACTGGAATGAAGTCGTCGAAGGCGTAGATCATGGCAGCAGCAATTCAGACGCGCTCGAGCACGAGCGCAAAGCCCTGCCCCACGCCGATACACATGGTGCACAACGCATACCGACCACCGGTTGCGCGCAACTGATAGGCTGCCGTGAGTGCGAGACGCGCGCCACTCATGCCGAGTGGATGCCCGAGCGCGATGGCCCCTCCGTTCGGATTTACCCGCGCATCGTCGTCGGGCACGCCAAGTTCACGCAGGCACGCCAGCCCCTGGGCGGCGAAGGCCTCGTTGAGCTCGATGACGTCCATCTGGGCGATCGAGAGTCCGGCCCGTTCGAGCACGAGACGCGTAGCCGGTACCGGGCCCATGCCCATGATGCGCGGCTCCACACCGGCTGCCGCACTGGCAACCACGCGGGCGATTGGCGTGAGGGCATAGCGCGAAACGGCCTGCTCACCTGCCAACAACAGCGCGGCGGCTCCATCGTTGAGCCCACTGGCGTTGCCGGCGGTTACGCTGCCCTGTCCATCGTGGCGGAAGGCAGGCTTGAGTTTGCCCAGAGTCTCAAGCGTGGTATCGGGGCGGAGGAACTCGTCCTGCGACACGACGAGTGCCTCGCCCTTCTTTTGCGGAATGCTGACAGACGTGATTTCCTGCGCCAGCCGTCCAGACGCGCGGGCCGCCGCCGCCTTCTGCTGCGACCGCAGGGCAAACGCATCCTGGTCGGCCCGCGACACGCCGTATTGCGCGGCCACATTCTCCGCCGTTTCGCCCATGCTGTCGGTGCCGTGCAGCTGCTTCATGCGTGGGTTCACAAAGCGCCAGCCAAGGCTGGTGTCGAACAACTGCACGTCGCGCGCGAATGGTGTGGCCCCTTTGCTCATCACGTACGGCGCCCGTGTCATGCTTTCCACGCCACCGGCCACGTACACGTCGCCCTCGCCGGCGCGAATGGCACGCGCCGCGCCAGCCACAGCCGACAGCCCGGAAGCACAGAGGCGATTAACAGTTTCGCCCGGCACCGTGACCGGCAGCCCCGCCAGCAGCGCGGCCATGCGCGCCACGTTGCGATTGTCTTCACCGGCCTGGTTGGCGCACCCCAACACGACATCGGCGATGGCGGCGGGGTCGAAGGTCGGCGATTGTCCGGCAATGCGACCGAGCAGCGCCGAGATGGCATGTGCGGCCAGGTCGTCGGCACGCACGGGCGCGAGGGCGCCGCCGAGGTTGCCAATTGGCGTGCGCACGCCGTCGATGAGATAAGCCTGCTGCGAGCTCATGAGAATCATCCGAAGTGTTCACCCACTACGTGCGGGCGGGTGGTGCGATACACGGTGCCGCGAAAGTACCCCACGGCGACATCGTCCTGGTTGGTTATCGTGACCTCGCAGAACGCGAGGCGGTTGGTGGTACTCTGCTCGATTGCCACGGCGCGCAGACTATCGCCCGGTCTGCACGCCACCGGATAGCTGATGGAGCAATCCACAGCCACGCTCAGCAAGCCACCGGCGTTGGTGGCGAAGGCGAAGGCACTGTCGGCGAAGGCAAAGAGCACCCCACCGTGCAACGTGCCGAACCCGTTCACCATATCGTCCCGCACGGTCATGGCGAGCACCGAGCGGCCAGCGGCGGCCTCTTCCACCGAAACGCCCATCCACTGCGAAAACGCATCCCGAGCCAGCAGATGCGACACAACCGCAGAGGGAGTCGCCTCGGCAGTACTCACGAATACCGTCGCGGATCGCGCAACGACGCACCCGCCTGCACCACACGACGCAGTCGCACACTTGGGCGATAGCGATCGTCACCAGTTTCGTACTGCAACGACTGCAGGCGCGCGAGCACGTTCGCCGAGCCAATCTCGTCACCCCACGTCAGAAGCCCGCGAGGATAGTTCACGCCGGTGGTCATGGCGAGTTCGACATCGTCGACCGAACAGATGCCCAGATGCACGGCCTCAACCGCTTCGTTCACCAGCATGGCGAGCACGCGATCGACGATCTGCTGCGCGAGCACGGGATCTTCGGTGGGAACTGGCGCCGATGCACCGTTGGCATAGTCGTAGAACCCGCGTCCGGATTTGCGACCAAGCCAGCCAGCTTCGAGTAACCGTTGCTGGCGAAGGCTCGGACGGTAGCGCGGGTCGTGGAACATGCCGTCGAACACCGAACGGGTGACGGCGAAGTTCACATCGTGCCCGATGAAATCCATGAGCTCGAACGGCCCCATGCGGAATCCACCGACGGTACGCAGCGCCCAGTCAATGGTGGCGCAGTCGGCCACGCCCTCTTCGAGCAGGCGCAGCGACTCACCGTAGAAAGGACGCGCCACACGGTTCACAATGAAGCCCGGCGTATCGGCCGCCAAGACCGTGGTCTTTCTCCACGAGTCCGCTAATGCGCGCGCACGGTCGGTCACGGCCGGTGCCGTGGTGATGGCCGGAATGATCTCCACCAGCGGCATCACGGGCGCCGGGTTGAAGAAGTGCACACCAACGACGCGCTGCTTGTGTGCACAAGCGCCGGCCAGCGCCGCGATGGACAGCGACGAGGTGTTCGACGCCAGAATGGCATCGGGCGCGAGCACCCGCTCGAGCGCACGGAAGAGTTCCTGCTTCACGTCGAGCCGTTCAACAATCGCCTCGATCACCATGGCACACGGCGCAAAGGCCGACAGCGCGTCGTCGCTCACGCCATCGACGTACGTGATACGCGCGAGCAACGCATCGGCGGCTTCGCGTGTGAGTCGCTGCTTCTCGACCTCGCGCGCCATGGCCTTTTCGTGACCGGCGCGAGCGCGCGCCAACGCTGCCGACTGGGCATCGGCGAGCACCACCACATGGCCATGCGCCGCTGCGACCTGTGCGATGCCGGCGCCCATGGCACCGGCCCCAACGACACCGATGACTGCCGAAGCGTCTGGCATCATTTCCCCTGGTACACCGGCGCGCGCTTCTCGAGGAAGGCCCGCACCCCTTCGGCATAGTCCGCAGTGCGACCGGCTTCGTGCATCGCCTGTGCCTCCACATCGAGTTGCGCGTCGAGACTGTTGGCGAAGCTCGCATTGAGCGCCCGCTTGGTAAGTCCGAAGCCGCGCGTGGCCTGCCGCGCCAGCTGCTCGGCCATCGTGTTGACCGTGGGCAGCAGGTCCGCGGCTGGCACCACGTCCCAGATGAGTCCCCACTCCTTGGCCTTGGCAGCGGGCATCTTCTCCGCCAGGAAGAACATGCCGGTGGCGCGCTGCACCCCAACGAGTCGCGGTACGAAGAACGTGCCGCTGGTGTCGGGGATGAGCCCGAGCTTCGCGAAGCTTTCCACGAAGCTGGCGGTATCGGCGGCGATGGTGAGATCGCAGGCGAACGCGAGGTTGGCACCAGCGCCGGCCGCAATGCCATTCACCGCGCACAACACCGGCTTCGCGAGGGTGCGAATGGCGCGGATGATGGGGTTGTAGCTGGCCTTGACGATGTCGCCGATATCGGGCATAGGGCCGCCGTCCTGCGGCAGCGCTTCGGCGAGGTCCTGCCCCGCACAGAAGCCGCGGCCGGCACCCGTGATGACGACCGCCCGCACCGTGTCATCAGTTGCTGCACGCGCCAACGCCTCCTGCATCGCCTTCGCCATCTCGGCGGTAAAGCTGTTGAGGACGTCGGGGCGATTGAGCGTCAGCGTGAGCACGCCATTCGCGTGCGAAACCAGGAGGGGGGCGCTTGGCGCGGAGGGCAGGGATGACATGGGACATAAGCTAGCACGCGCACCTCGCCACGTGTCGTTTCACCGCTGTTTCACGTGGAGTGCGCCTCATGTGAAACAGGCTCGCCAATTCGCGGGCCGTACCGTACAATCGACCTGTCGTCCCCTCTTGCGGAGTCGAGCACAGATGCAGACCTCTCTCTTGCAGTGGCTGGCAAACATCGGGTGGGCCGCGTTTACGTGGTCGCTTGCTGGGCTGTTGCTTCTGAATGCGGGTGCGGCCGCGTTCATGGTTGCCCGCGGCACCCGCGACGTCGTGCAGCGCTTCACCGGCGCCTGGCTTGCCGCGAACCTGTTGCTCCTGGTGGTTGGCGTGGGGATCCCGGCCATTACGGCCATTGCCCGATTGACCCTCCTGGCCGTGCGCATGGTGGTGCCGGAAATCGCCGTCGGCAGTTGATTAGCGGTAGATCGCCGGAATATCGGCAGGAGAAACTCCCGTCGAGGGGTGCTATCTGGCAGATTACGCGTCTATGCCTGCCAAGACTGCCGAGCGGCCGGCGCCTCGCAAGGGCGCTGCGCCTGCCGTGACACCGCGCGCCGGGTTCGACTGGCGCCGCATCGCCTACAACACGTTGGTTTCGCGCGCCCTCGACGATGTCGAGGAGCAGACCAACAAACAGCGTGCGCATGTGCCGCGCGAGCATCTGGTGCTCTACCAGTTCTCGGCGCGCGGTCACGACATGTCGCAGAGCATTCTCGGCTCGCTGCTCTCGGGCGCGCACGACGGTGCGGGTGCGTATTACCGTTCGCGGCCGCTGCTGCTGGCGGTCGGGCTCACCATTGAAGATGCGCTCGGCAGCCCACTGGGGCGCGCCGGAGGCTTCAGTGACGGACGCGATATCGGGGTGGTGTGCAACCTGCCGAATCCGAACGGTTGCACGGTGCTGCCCATGGCCGGCGACGTTGGCTCGCAGTACACACCGGCGGCCGGTTGGGCGCAGAGCATCGTGTATCATCGCGATACGCTGAAGGATGCGAGCTATGCCCGCTGTTTGAGCGTGGCGCTTGGTGGTGATGGCTCGGTGGCCACCAACGGTTTCTGGGCGTCGCTGACCATGGCCACCACGCTCAAGCTGCCCATGTTGTTCTACATCGAGGACAACGACCTCGGCATCAGCGTGCGCGGCGGCATGCAGACACCGGGTGGAGACATCGCCCACAACCTCTCGTCGTTCACGAATCTGTTCGTGCTCAACGGCGACGGCTGCGACCCGCACGATGCGTCGGGCAAACTCGCAGAGGCGGTTGCGCATGTGCGTGATGGGCATGGTCCTGCACTCGTGCGGCTCACGGTGCCGCGCCTGTCGAGTCATTCGGGCCCCGACAATCAGAAGGGCTATCGAACCGAAGAAGAAATCGCCGCCGATGCGGCGCGCGATCCGCTTCCGAAGTTGCGGGAGTATCTGGTGCCGGCCCTTATGAGCGAAGGCGAATGGGCCGATCTCGAGGGCGAGGTGGCGCGTGACGTGCAGACCGCCCTGGAGGCGGCGCGCGCCCGGCCCATGCCCGACGCGAGCACGGTGGCGCAGCATGTGTTTGCCGACGATCTCGCCCCGAGCGAAGCTATGGGTGGGCTGTCGCGTGCAGCGCGCGCGTCGCTGGGTGGGACCGATGTGCCGCAGGAGGGCGGCGAACTGCTGCGCTTCGCCGAGGCGATCCGCCGCACGCTGCGCCACGAGTTGTCGGTGAACGACAAAGTGGTGGTGTTTGGTGAAGACGTGGGGCGCAAAGGTGGCGTGCACCTCGTGACGGAAGGGCTGCAAAAGCAGTTCGGCGCCGACCGTGTATTCGACACGAGTCTCAGTGAGGAAGGGATCATCGGTCGAGCCGTGGCCATGGCCATCAGCGGGTTGGTGCCGGTGGCCGAGATTCAGTTCCGCAAGTACGCCGATCCGGCCGCCGAGCAGTTGAACAACTGCGGCACGATGCGCTGGCGTACGGCCAACCGTTTTGCGGCGCCAATTGTAGTGCGTATGCCAGGCGGCTTCGGCAAGGATGTGGGTGACCCGTGGCATTCGCTCAGCGACGAGGTGCGCTTTGCGCACGCATATGGTTGGCAGGTGATCATGCCGAGCAACGCGGCCGACGCGGTGGGTCTGTTGCGGGCGGCCATGCGGAGCCCCAACCCCAGCATTTTCTTCGAGCATCGCTCGCTGCTCATGACGGGCGACGGCAGTGCGCGCTATCCGGGCGACGATTACGTGTTGCCATTGGGTCGCGCACGCATCGTTCGCGAGGGAGAGCGACTGACGGTCGTGACGTGGGGCGCCATGGTGCACCGCTGCACGGAAGCCATCGAGGGACTGGATGACGAGCGGGCGGTGGAGTTGATCGATTTGCGCACAATTTCGCCGTGGGATCGTGAGGCAGTACTGGCCAGTGTGCGAAAGACCGGCCGGTGCCTCATCGTGCACGAGGACAACCTCACGGCCGGCTTCGGTGCCGAGATTGCGGGCACCCTGGCGCAGGAGGCGTTCTGGCACCTGGACGCCCCGGTGGAGCGGCTGGCCCCGCGGGATATTCCGGTGCCGTATCACCCGGACCTGCTGGAGGCGGTGGTGCCAACGGTGGCGCGGATCAGAGAGCGGGCACAGGCGCTGCTGGCGGTCTAGCCGTTCGCGTTCTACTATCTGGAATACACTGACGCGGCGTTACAGAAGAGGCTGCCGACCGTCCATTCGTCGTGACGTATCGCCAGTGTCACGTATCACTTACTATACGTAGTAGCTCCCTGCGAGTGCTTGCTCGCCGGGAGCGCGGGCCGTGTTGGCCCGCTACTCAGGCTTAAAACGAGAGGACGCCATGAAGACAAAGCTGGTCGGAATTTCGCTGCTCGCGGCGGTTGCGGCGGCGCCGACGGCCCAGGCTCAGGGCCTTGGTGAGCGCATCGAAGTCGGAGCTTTCGGGCAGTACACGAAGCTCGATGAGAAGATCAAGATGGACAACGTGACGGCCATCGGTGGCATGTTCAGCGCGTCCGTGTGGAAGTGGTTCGGTGTGCAGGGCGATGTCCAGCTCGGCAAGACCAAGGCTACGCGCACGCCGTTCGAGGACATCACCTATCGTCCCGCGCGCATTCTTGGCACGGTCACGGTACCGATGACGTCGTCGCAGCGGGTGGCGCTGGTGCTCGGCGCCGGTTACGTGAACTCCATCTACGATGGCCGCTCCACGGCCAATGAGTTCGAAGATGGCTTCTCGGCGCTGGCCGGTATCAAGCTGTGCTCGAGCGGCAAGTGGGGCGCTCGCATCGACGGCCTCATGGATCGCAACCCGTCGCCGAATGAGCAGGAGCTCACCGGCACGTCGAACAACCTCGGCATTCGTGCCGGCGTGACGTACGCGTTGCGCGGCAACTGCGCCACGGTCGACAAGTTCGACTGGTCGATGAAGATCGATCCGGCGAGCGCGACGGTGAACCGCGGCACCGAGCGTCAGTTCGCGCTCAGCGCGACCGACGCGAAGGGCAAGATCATTCAGCTCAAGAACGTGAAGGACCTCGCCTGCTCGTCGAGCGACGCGTCGGTTGCCACGGTCGACAACACGGGCAAGGTGAAGGCCGTGAAGTACGGTACGGCCACCATCACCTGCACGGGCACGCAGAAGAAGCTCGTACGTTCGGCTTCGGCCACTGTTACGGTGCCGCCGCCGGCGTGGAACCTCACGCTGACGCCGAAGAGTGGCTCCACGGATGTGGGCAAGACGCTGGGCTTCACGGCCAAGGCCGTCGACGCCGACAACGTGGACCTGGGCGCCATCACGTGGAGCTCGGCCAACGCGTCGATCGCTTCGGTTGCCAACGGCACGGTCACGTGCAACGCCGGTGGCACGACCACGATCACGGCGTCGAAGTCGGCGTACGGCAGCTCGAAGAGCGAGACGGCGTCGGTGGAGTGCATCGCTCCGAAGGCGGCGAGCGTGGCGCTCGACCGCGCGCTGTTCGACTTCGACAAGGCGATCGTGCTGAAGGCGGGCAACGATACGCTGCGTGTGATCCTCGACGCGATGACGCGCATCCCGAGCCTCCGCATCTCGATCGAAGGCCACACCGACCGTTACGGCTCGGAAGCGTACAACAACACGCTGGCCAAGAAGCGCGCCGAAGCGGTGACGAAGCAGCTGCTCCGTCTGGCCGGCAAGGACGCGGCGTCGATCAAGGATCGCATCGTGACGTCGAGCTTCGGTGAGCAGTGCCTCGTGACATCGGCTGGTGCTGACGAGAGCGAGCCGCCGCCAGCGAACCGCGCGCGCATTGCGCGTGGCGATCGTGCGGCGCAGGCGGACAACCGTCGCGTCGAAATCTGGCAGCTGCTCGACGGCAAGGGTGCGCCGACGGGCTGCCGTGCTGCCGACGAACGCAGCGGCCGTCTCGGCTTCAAGGACCTCAAGTAATCGCTTGAGACCTGTGTAGTAACGAAGGGCCCCGCGAGATTCGGTTCTCGCGGGGCCTTTTGTTTTTGGGTCGGGGTTGGGGTCGGGGTCGTGGTACTGCCACAACGGTCGGGGTACTGCCACTGCAGTCGGGGTACAGCCACTGCGGTCGGGGTCTAACACCAGTCGGGGTTTCGGCCGGGTCGTGGTCTTCACCGCAGTCTGGGTCGGGGTCCCGGTCTTGCCGACGCTGCGCTGGGCGT
>ERZ1645185.12-NODE-12-length-90787-cov-8.374300_pt1 | contig 90787 bp, 80 predicted proteins | sample MGYA00575351_ERZ1645185 | MGnify/ENA primary metagenome ERZ1645185 (study PRJEB40838, sample SAMN11284767) | freshwater sediment metagenome | isolation source: river sediment | host: Sediment | place: India: Jana village, Kanpur | collected 2015-12-17 ... | reverse complement strand
TTCAGCGCCTTCTGGAACTGACGTCAGCCGCCAGTAACCAAATAGCGGTGACGAAAAAACGCCCGCTGCCCCAAACGAGGGGGCAGCGGGCGTTTTTCAGAGGCGCCGGTCGGAATCGAACCGACGGTGGGAGATTTGCAGTCTCCTGCCTTACCACTTGGCGACGGCGCCGATAACCTTTCGCCGGCACGCAGGACGCGCCGCACGAGGACTGGCAATGTATGCCACGCCGAGTGTCATCGGTAGCGGAGTGCATGGGATTTTCGCAGACCGTCTGTCGTAGAGCGACACGGCACGCGAATAGGTTACTTGACAATATTCGTTTTAACGGTAACCTTAGAGCTAAGATGAGTACAGAAAGCGACACCCTCCCTGCCACCTGTCTGAGCAGCACCGTCTTCGCCCTCCGGGCGGCAGCGGCGCACGTCGAGCGCTCGCTCACGCGCGTTCTCGACCCCTTCGGCCTGACGGCGGCGCAGTTCGAGTTGCTCCTGGTGATCGACCGGCTGTCAGCGTCAGGCGCGGGGTGCAGCGAGTTGGGGCGGCATCTGGCTGCACCTGGACCCGATGTCACCAGAATGCTCGACAGGCTTGATACTGCTGGGTTGGTGTCCCGTTACAGAGATGCAAATGACCGTCGGGTCGTGCACGCCGAACTCACGGAAAAGGGACGCGCGTTGATCGCCGAAGCCAGCCCGAGCGTAGCGGCGGCGGAATCATCGACGTTCGACGGCCTCTCCGAGAGCGATCGCCACACCCTGCTGCAGCTGCTCAAGGGCGTGCGCCGAAACTGCCCCGGCAACTGACACCCGCAAGAACCTCGGAACTTTCCGCTGTCGCGGATACTTGTTCTCACGAAAACACTCGCAACAACAGGACAACACTGAGATGCTTCAGAACGATTTCGCTGCCGCCGCGCTCCTCACCGACGAGCCCCTCTCGACCACGCCGCGCCTGTCTGCGGCCGAAGCCGCCCTCGCGCGCCACTCCGTGCGCGCCTACCGCGACGTGCCGGTCACCGACGACGAAGTCCGCACCTTGCTCGAGCTCACCGGACGCGCGCCGTCGGCCTTCAACCTCCAGCCCTGGCGCTTCATCGTCGTCCGAGACCAGGCGGTGAAGGACCAGCTCCGGGCGGCCGCGTACAACCAGAAGCAGGTGGGCGAGGCCCCGGTGGTGGTGGCCATGTACGCCAACATGGAAGACACCATGGCCCACCTCGATGAGGTCGTGCACCCGGACCTCACCCCCGACAAGAAGGCCGGCACCATGGCCATGCTGCAGAACACCTTTGGCGGCATGACCCCGGAGGCCCGCGCCACCTGGGCCAACGCCCAGGCCAACATTGCCTTGGGCTACCTGCTCCTCATCGCCAAGAGCGAAGGGTTCGACACGTCACCGATGCTCGGTTTCCAGGCCGACGAGGTCAAGCGCATTCTCGACATTCCGGCCCACGCGACCATCACCTCGCTCGTTGCTCTCGGACGCGGCGCCGACGACGGATTTCGCTCCCATCGGCATACGGTGGACAGAGTCGCCACATTCGTTTGATGGGTTTTCAGGATCTTCCGATCTTTCCGCTGGGCGTCGTGCTCTATCCGGGCACGGCGCTCCCGCTGCATCTCTTCGAGCCGCGCTACCGTCAGCTGTTGACGGATATCCGCGCCGCTGACTCGCGCTTCGGCATTCTCACCAGCATCAAGGGTGTCCCTGAGCGCGAGTTGCCGCCCGGCCGCATGGGATGTGTGGCGGAAGTGACGGAGGTGGAAATGATGCCCGACGGCCGCTCCAACATTGTCGTCGTGGGTCGCGAGCGGTTTGCGCTCGACCGGTTCATTGAGAGCGACGCGCTGTACCACGTAGCTGCCGTCACCGAAGTGCCCGACCAGGGTTCGACGAATCCTGTGGCGCTAACCGTGGCCAGCGACGAAGTGGCGCAGCATTTCCGGCAAGTGGTGAAGGCGGTGCACACCATCAACGGCCAGCGGGGGCCGGGGCCTATTCTACCCGACGATCCCGCGCAGCTCGCGTGGACCATTGCCTCCATGATCGATCTCGATCTCGAATCGCGCTACAAGCTGCTCGTCGAGCGTGATCCGGCGAAGCGACTCGACGCCATCGACGCCGTGCTGCGAAAAGCGATACCGGAACTCGAGCTGCAGGCGGCGATCAGACGGCAGAAGTAGAACGCCGAGAGACGCTGCCGCGAACCGCCGTCAGCTTCCAATCCGCCCCATGCGCGGCTCGTGCAACCGCCGGCCGCCCACGAACACCGTCACCGCCACAACCACTGCAGCCGCCACCAACGCGTATGCCGCTGACGGCCCGCTGGCATCACCGCCACCGGCGATCATGGGTTCGGCGATGGCCGTCATCCACTTGCGCACGCTCAGGTACTGAATGGCCTGAAACGTTTCGCTGAGTGCGCCTTCCCAGAAGAGCACGTACACCAGCCCCACCACCAGCGACCGCCGAGTGAGCAGCGCGAGCATGGTGAAGAGCGAGGCATACGTCACGCCGCCGTAGAACACCGCCACCGTGTACGCACTCACGATGCCTTCGGGATTGCTCAGCCCCACGGCAACGAAGCCTGCGGCAAACACGGACAGACTGGTGAGTACGCCCGTCAGCAACGCGGCAAAGAGCAAACGCGCCGTCACAATCCACCAGCGCGGCGTGGTCGTGGTGACCAGATACAGCAACGTGCCATCGTCGGTTTCCGCACTGAACGCGCTCGTGCCCAGCAGCAGTGCAATGAGCGGCGTCGCCAATCCCGCCACAATCGTGTCGTAGCGCGCGAGCAGGAAGTCGATGGGATCGCCAGACAACGCGCCACGACTGGCGAAGATGAGCGAGAAGAGCACCGGCAGACACAGCACCGCCAGCACGCCGAGAATGAGCAACGGCGACCCGGTACGCGCCCACGCGAGTCGCATGAGCACGAGCGCCGTGCGCGGATACGACACGGGGCCGTAGTCCGCCACACCACCGCTGGCAGAAGCAGAGTGCACGACCATCAGCGCTGCACCAGGTAGGCGAACACGTGTTCGAGCGATTCGTCGGTGGGTTGCACATCAAAAAGGGTCACGTCGCCACGCTTGGCAGCGCGCACGAGCAGGCGCGAGAAGGCCGTGTAGTCGGTGGTACGCACATGCAGCGCGTCGGCACCGTCCATATCCACACCCGACACGGCCGGCTCCACCACCAACTGCGACGCGAGCGCCCGCACATTGCTCGCACGAATGCGCACCGTATGCGGCCGGTCGGTCATCATGCGCCGCAGTGTGCGGTGGTCGCCACTCGCTGCCAGCCGGCCAGCCAGCATGACCAGGATACGCGACGCCACACCTTCGATTTCCTCGAGTATGTGACTGGACAGCAGCACCGCCGTGCCCTCGGCAGCACGCGCCTCGAGCAGTTGCATCATGTGCAGACGCTGCCGAGGATCGAGCCCGTTGAACGGCTCGTCGAGCAGCACCAGCCGTGGCTGCTGCACGAGGGCGGCCGCCAGCTTGGTGCGTTGGCGCATGCCCTTGGAAAACCCGCTCACGGCGCGATCGGCCACCGTATCCATCTCAACCATCTCCAGCGCCGCCGTGGCCGCCGCTCGCGGATTGCGCAGACCCAGCAACGTGGCGCGCGCCTCCACGAAGGCACGTGCGCTCAACATTCCGGGCAGTGCTTCCCGCTCCGGCACGAGCGCCACCTGGCGAAAAATCTCCGGATTACGCACCGGCGTTTCACCGAACACGCGTACCGTGCCGCCGCTCGGGCCCATCAACCCGGCCGCCAACTGCAGCAACGTGGTCTTGCCGGCGCCGTTCGGCCCCAGCAGCCCCGTGATGCCCGGCTCCACCACCGCCGACACATCGTTCACGGCCACCACGTCGCCGTACCAGTGCGACACGTGATCGAACGCCAACGGTACCATCGCCGAAGTCGCTGCCGTCATACCACTACCCGACGCACGCGCCACACCAGCCCCACCGTGGCTGCCACGCCAATGACGAACAGCTCGGCGACATGCACCCACACCGATGGCGGTGGCGTGAGCTCCATCCAGCGCTTCGTCTCACCGAACAGTTGCATGGCGGTGGTGCGCAGCGTTTCCATGGGGTCGAGCATCTTGGTGCTCGCCTCCGACATGCCGGCCAGGTCCTGCAATCCCTGCGAAATCACCACGGCGGTGAGGAACGTACCAATCACCGCCGCCGTCGCGTACGCGCGGCGCGGCGTAAGACTTGACAGGAACGCACTCACGGTGCTCATCACCCACGCCAGCAGCGTGGCGAACAGTACCACCGGCCCGAGCTTGCCGCCCATCTTTGCGAAGGTGGCGCCGGGATCCTTGGCCACCCCGATTTCGCCGAGATAGAGGATGAGCAGCGGCACCAGCGCCACCAGCAGCATCGCGGTGAAGAGCGCCAGCAACCGGGCCGCCGCGTAGCCCGTGCGCGTGACATCGCGCGTGAACATGAGCGGCAACACGCGATGCTGCTGGTCTCGGCACAGCATCTCCGGGGCCTGCGCCGCGGTGAACAGCAGGAACAGCACCACCTGCGCGCCAATCACATTGGCGTAGGTAATGGGCAGCTGCCCCTGGGTCGCGCCACTCGCCGCCACACTCGCCAACGCGGGCAGCGACGTGGCCACGCTCACAAACACCGGCACCGCCTTGGTCTTGAACGGCCGACCGATGCCGAACATGGCACGGAACCCCTGCCAGAACAGCGCGCTGAACGCGCCGCGGGCGCCCTCGCGTACACCGTCGTAGCGTCGGTAGCCGAGATCGTGAATGGTGGAGCCGTCGGCATTGGGCTGCGACTGCGTCACATTGGGTGCCGTCACGACGACGCTCCCGCGAACAGATCCTGCAGATGCCCGCGCCGCCGCTCCAGCCGCAGCACGCCCACGTCGGCCGCCGCCGCAGCATCACGCACGCTGTTGTAGGCCGCGTGCAGACGGGCAGCCTCGTGGCTCTCGGGCAGCTCCACCATGACGCGTTGCCGCTCAGCGTGCACCAACAGCCCCGATGCCGCCACCTGCGCCACGAATGCGGCCACGGCGGCATCGTCGCCGTCGAGTTCCACCACCAGTGTACCCGTTTCGCTCGTCAACTGCCCCAACTGCTCGGCGCGCAGCAGCCGACCCTGCTCGATGAGCACCACCCGCTCGCAAATGCGTTCGAGCTCGCCCAGCAGGTGCGACGACACCAGCACCGAAATCCCGAACTCGCGTCCCGTGCGGCTCACAAGGGCCAGCATTTCGTCGCGCCCTTCGGGATCGAGGCCGTTGGTAGGCTCGTCGAGAATGAGCAGACGCGGGTCATGCACCAGCGCCTGGGCCAGCTTCACGCGCTGCGCCATACCAGTGCTGTAGCCACCCATGGGGCGATAGCGCTCTTCGAACAGCCCCACATGGCGCAGTACTTCGGCAGCGCGCTCACGCGCGGCGGTAGCCGGCAGCCCGCTGCACCGCGCCATGAAGCTCACAAACTCGGTGGCACTCATGTCGGGCGGCAGACAGTCGTGCTCCGGCATGTAGCCCACCAGCGCCCGGATGGCTTCGCGGTCGCGCACCACATCATGCCCCATGACCGCGGCGCTACCGCTGGTGGGGTCGACGATGCCGAGCAGGATTTTCACGAAGGTGCTCTTGCCGGCGCCATTGGCACCGACGAGTCCCGTAATGCCCGGCTCCACCTGCACCGACAGCGCGTCGAGAGCGGTCACGGCGCCGTAGCGGCGGGTCAGGTTGCTGGCGGAAAGAAGCGGGACGGTCACGGTCACGTGTGAAGGGAGAGCAACACCCGAGTTCTAACTCGTCGACCCTGCCCTACGCCACCGTGCGGCCGCGGTTTCCAGCACTATCTTTCCCACCGTGTTCGCCACCTGCGTGTATTGCCACGGCGCCCTGGGTGCCAATGAGGTCGTTGAGTCGTTTCCGGTGGGGCGCAAGCTCGCCTTCGACAGTGCACGCGGCCGCCTATGGGTGGTGTGCCCGCGGTGTACACGCTGGAACCTCTCGCCGCTCGAGGAGCGCTGGGAGGCTATCGAGAGCTGCGAGCGCCTGTACCGGGGCACGCCGCTCAAGGCCAGCACCGATCAGATCGGTCTCGCGAAGCTGAGCGAGGGGTTGCAGCTCGTGCGAGTGGGCAAGCCCACCAAACCGGAATTCGCCGCGTGGCGCTATGGCGACGTGTTTCAGAAGCGCCGGATTGGTAGCTGGGCGTTCATGGGCGTCAGTACTGTCATCATGGTGGGCGGCGTGGCGCTCAAGTGGGTGAACCCCGAGCTGCACAGCGCCATTCCCATGGCTGGTACCATTCCCACCGCCTACCACTGGTGGTTCATGTACCGCCTGCAGTTCGGTGTGGTCACGCGCGTGCGGCACAACGGGCAGGACGTCAAACTGCGACGCACTGACCTGGGCAACATGCGCCTCGAGTTTGCCAACGACGCGCGCGACGACTGGCAGCTCAACGTGCTACACAAGCAGGGACGCAGCATTGTCAGTGGCTCCGAAGCACAGCGCGTCTTGGGCAAAGCACTGGTGGCCGCCAATCAGGAAGGCGGATCGCGCGACACCGTTGGCACCGCCGTGGAACGACTGGCGGCAGCCGGTTCGGCCGACGCGTTCATTCGCCAATACATCGCCACCGGCAAGGGTGTTTTCTCCGGTAGCTGGCGTGAAGGCACCCGGGATCAGCAGCTCGCCCTCGAGATGGCCCTGCACGAAGACACCGAGCGCGCCGCACTCGAAGGCGACCTCGCCGCGCTCGAGCGCACCTGGGAGGAAGCCGAGCAGATTGCCGCCATTGCCGACAACCTGCTATTGCCGTCGTGGGTGCAGCAACGGCTCCCGAAGGCGCGCTGACGCTACGCGTCGCCGTCCTCGTCGTCGGCAAACAGGTAGCGGAAATACCGCTCGGGATCGTTCAGAAAGTCGCGCGTGAGCCGGAAGTGTTCAGTATCGCGATACGCCACTTCGCTGATCACCCCGTTTTCGAACTCCAGCACGCGCGCGCCTGGCAGACAGAGTAGCAACGGGGAATGCGTGGCCACGATGAACTGCGCCACGCGTTGCTGAGCGAGTCCATGCATGATTTGCATGAACGCGAGTTGCCGCTGCGGCGAGAGCGCCGCCTCGGGTTCGTCGAGCAGGTACAGGCCGTCCTCGAAGCGATGCTCGAACAGCGAGAGGAACGCTTCTCCGTGTGATTGCGCATGCAGCGAACGTCCGCCGTAGCGCGCAAACGTCGACTCGCTCTCCTCGAGGTACGACGAGAACTGATGAAACGTCTCGGCGCGCAGAAAGAACCCATCGGTGCTGCGCTGACGCCACGAAAGCGCGAGCGCACGCCCCAGCGCGTGTCCCTCTTCGCCATCCACGTACTGATGATCGCGATTGCCGCCATGCAGCCCGAAGCCGGTCGCCCACGCCAGCGCCTCCAGCAGCGACGACTTCCCCGACCCGTTTTCGCCCACGAAGAACGTCACGGGTGTGGTGAAGTCGAGCGTGAGTCCGTTCTCCAGCACCGGCAGCGTGAACGGATGCACGTCTGGCTGTATGCGATCTTCGCGCAGCGACACGCGCGACAGGAACGGACTGCCAATCATTGGTGTGCGAGCTCAGATGGTTGATTGAATGGCATGCGAGAGCGCGGCATGCCACGTAGTATACGCCTATGTCCAACACGCAGGAGGCTCTGGCCCTCCACACCGCCGGGCGCACCACCGAGGCGCTCATTCTGCTCTTCAACGCCATTGGGGCGGCGCCATCGCAGAGCCCCGCGATGGCCGAGGAGCGCCTGCTACTGGCCTCGCTGCTCGACGGCGTAGCGCTCAATTCGGGCAACGCCGTGGTCTTCCATGTGCTGCTCGAATTGCTGCGTGACCCACAGGTGGACCCGCAGTCGATTGCGCGGGCGGTGCTCGGCTTGCTGGCGGTACACGGTGCATTTCAAGCGCTCGAAAAGGGTCAGGAGAATATCCCTGCCCTTCAGGCACTCTTTGGCGAACCACTCGTGCGCGAACTGCTACGACGGGTCATCGTCACCGATGCGCGCGCCGAGCGCGTTTTTGCCTTTGCGCGTCGCCTGCTCATTGAAAACTCGTGGGTGAATGACCCGGAACCATGGCAACGCGACGCCATGCTCACAGTGGCCATGGCCGCCGAGCACGGCGAGTACGCGTGGCCCGACACGTTGGACATCGAGGCCCTGCTCTCCTCGTGGGTCGAACTCATTGCCGAGTGGCTCGACAACCGCAACCGCGATAGCGCCGACTTTCACGCTGCCATGCTGCTGCGGCTGTGCATGTTCCGCCCGCTCTCGATCGTTCCCGGCGCCGAGCGATTGCTCGACATACCGCCCGAGTGGTGGGGGAGCGAGTGGCACGAAACGCTGCAGCCACTCCTCGACGCACAGCTGAGCGAGCCGCTTGCGCAACATGGGCGTGGCGCGGCGTTGCCAACGCTGACCAACGGCGTAACCGCGCCCCCCGAGCGTACCGCCTCTGACGCGGTGCGCGTCATGTACGAGACGCACCCGTACCCGCGCTGGAGCACCGTCGCCAAACCGCATGTCACCACCGTCGCGGCGTTCGTACAAGCCATCACCGGCGGTAGCGCCGTACCCGACACGCGGCGTGTGCTCATTGCCGGGTGCGGCACTGGCCGCCAGACGGCGCACACGGCGCTCAGCTTCCCCGACGCGGATATTCTGGCCCTCGATCTCAGCCGCGCCAGCCTCGGCTACGCGGCGCGCAAGGCCGAGCAGCTCGGACTGGGCAACGTGCAGTTCATGCAGGGGGATCTGCTGCAACTCGACTCGCTACAAGAGCAGTTCGCCCTGATCTTCTGCTCTGGCGTACTGCATCATCTCGCCAACCCGGCCGCCGGATGGCGGCAGTTGGTACAACGCCTGCACCCGGCCGGGGTGATGAAGGTGGCCCTGTATAGCTCACTCGCTCGGCAGCCGGTGTACGCCGCGCGCGCCGTCATCGCGGCTGAACAGTTCGCGCCGACCGATGAAGGCATTCGTGCCCGCCGCCAGCATCTGCTGGCGCTCCCGGCCAACCACGCGGCAAAGCCGGTGACCGAATCGGCCGACTTCTTCTCGGCCAGCGGCTGCCGCGACCTGCTCATGCACGTACAGGAGCGCAGCTATACCCTGGCTGAGATCGAGCAGGATCTCGCGTTGCACAACCTGCGCTTCCTCGGTTTTCAGCTGCCGGCACCGGTGCGGGCTGCATTCACGGCCATGTTTCCCAACGCTGGAGCCGCCAACGACCTCGAAGCGTGGGCGCGCTTCGAGGAGCGCCACCCCACCACGTTCTGGGGCATGTACCAGTTTTTCGTAGCGCACCGCCAGCGCTGAAGCGCTGCGCGTTCAACGCCACCTGTACAACGCCTCGCGTTCATCGCGGCGCGTCGAGCACCTCGCGGATGCGGGTGGCGAGTGTGGACATGGTGTAGGGTTTCTGCAGGAACTCCACCCCCGGCTTCAACACGCCCTGCTGCACGATCACGTTGGCGGTGTAGCCAGAGGTGTAGATGACCCGCACCTCGGGGCGCAGCGCCTGTACGCGGTCGGCCAGCGCCTTCCCGTTCATGCGTGGCATGATCACATCGGTCAGCAGCAGGTCAAGCTGCAGGTCGTGCTGCGCGAGCCACGCCAGCGCCTCGTCGCCGTGGCCGGCCGATACCACGTCGTATCCGAACTGCCGCAGCAACCGCTCGGTGAGTCGACGCAGTCGGGGATCGTCTTCCACCAGCAGGATACGTTCGTGACCACGCGGAATCTCACGGCGCGCTTCCGGCGTGTCCGCCGGCGACGCGTTCTGCAGCCGGGGCAAGTAGATCTTGAAACTCGTACCCACGTCTCGCTCGGAGTACACCTCGATGCGGCCCCCGTTCTGCGACACCGCGCCGTGAATCATGGCCAGGCCAAGACCGGTGCCGCGCCCCGGAATCTTCGTGGTGTAGAACGGTTCGAACGCATGTTCGAGTGTCTCACTCGACATCCCGGCGCCGGTGTCTGATACCGAGAGCATGACGTATTCGCCAGGTACCACACCGGGGTGATGCGCCGCGTATGCCTCATCGAGCGACACATTGGCCGTCTCGATGAGCAATTGCCCGCCATCCGGCATGGCGTCACGCGCATTCACCGCCAGGTTCACCAGAATCTGTTCCGCCTGACTCGGATCGAAGAGCACCGCGCCAATCGCCGCACCCGGCAGGGTTTCGAGGACCACTTGCTCGCCGAGCAAACGCCGCAGCATGCCTGTCGTTTTGCGCACGACCTCGTTGAGGTCGAGCACACGCGGTGCGATGATCTGCTTGCGAGAGAAGGCCAGCAACTGCTGCGTCAGACTTGCGGCCGAATCGACAGCGTGACTGACCTCCTGCAGGTTCACGGCCAGTGGGTCGTCGGCGGCCAGGTCAGCGCAGGACAGTTCGAGGTAGCCCTTCATTACCGTGAGCAGGTTGTTGAAATCGTGCGCCACCCCACCGGCCAATCGCCCTACGGTTTCCAGTCGCTGCGCCTGCTGCAATTGTGACTGAAGTCGCCGCTCCTCCGTGATGTCCACGAACGACGCGAGCAATCCGAGCGGTGCACCCGCCGCATTGCTGAATCGGTTGGCGCGCAGCATCAGGGTGCGCAGTGAACCCTCGCGGTGACGGGCAATGAGTTCGCCGGACCACTCCCCTCGCTCCATGAGTTCCTGCACGACGTGCTGAGCATCCGATGGATCGTTCCAGAAGGTCACCGCCGAACGCCCCAGCACCTCCGACTCGTGCGCATATCCCCACATGCGCAGAAACGCGGCGTTCACATAGGTAAGCGTGCCCGCGAGATCGGCTACGGCAATAGCACTCAGCGACGACGCAATGGCCGCTTCGAGTTGCCGCATGGTATTCTCGAGGCGTTTACGCTCGCGAATATCCGTAACACTCCCTCGCAGCAAAGTTCGCCCGTTCCACGGGACCGGTGTCACCCGGACTTCACACAGGATTTCTTCGCCGTCGTCGAGACGGTGCAACCACTCAACCGCCGGCACACGGCCCGAAGCCAGCCCCTCGACAATCGCCCGCAGCACCTCGGCCGATGCCCGGCCATCCGGTTGCACCGGCGCGCTCAGAGAACTCACGTTGCGCTTGAGGAATTCGTCGCGAGGGATGCGAAACAGTCGCTCGGCGCTTGGATTGACGTCAACGAAGCGATCCTGCTCCACATCCAGCACCATGATCGCTTCCGGTGCGTAGTCGGAGAGCAGGCGATAGCGCAGTTCGCTTTCCCGCAGGCGAGTGCGCGCCAGTTCGGCTTCGGTGACGTCGGTGATGTAGCCGTGCCAGAGCGTGCTGCCGTCGGCCAACCGCTCGGGGTTGGCATCGCCATTCAGCCAGCGTTCTCCAGCCTGAGGCAAACGCACGCGATACACACAGCGCCATGGCGACAGGGTGCGCGCCGACTCATCAATGCTGTGGGTAACACGCTCGACGTCGTCCGGGTGAAGCCGCGTGAGCACGAGCGCCGCATCGTCCACCACATCGGCCGGCTCGACCTCGCAAATGTCGCGCATGCCCGCCGATGCGAACGGGAAGCACGACCGACCATCCGGATACCTGCGAAACTGGTACAACACGCCCGGCACCTGCAGGGCGAGTTTGTCCAGCAACCCCGGGGTTGTCGCGCCATCGTCATGTCGCAAAGTCATGCCGCCAATGTTGTGCCCGCCAGCGACGTCCGATAGCGGCAAACCCTCGCATCAGGTGCGGGGAAATCCGACACGCCGGGTGGAATGCCGGTCAGCGGCGACGCGGAGGGGTCGCCGGGATCAACTCTGCGATCGCGCCACCGTCCTTGCGCGGGTCTGACGCCCCCGCATTGAGCTTTGTGCGCATATTGCGCTGCACCGCCTGCCCAGCGCCCATGCGCGTGCTCGAGTAGTCGCCGCGCATGATGATCTGGTGACCCATAGCCGCGAGCGAGTCGCGTGTGCTCTTCGCAATACGCGATTCAAAATTCACGTCGCAGCCTGGGAAGGTCTCCTTGGAAAAGCGTGGCGCGTCGAGCGCCCCCTGAATGTTCATGCCGAAATCGACGATGTTGGACACGAACTGCGCGTGTGCCTGCGACTGATTCCATCCGCCCATGATGCCGAAGGCGATTTTCTCGTCGCCCTTTTCCATGAAGGCCGGGATGATGGTGTGCAGCGGCCGCTTGCGACCGGCAATCACATTGGGGCTCTGCGGGTCGAGCGAAAAGCCGCCACCGCGGTTGTGCCACACGAACCCCGCGCCGTCCACCACCAGCCCATTCCCGAAACCCACCGTGGAGTAGTTGCTCTGGATGAACGAGATAAGATTGCCTTCCTTGTCCACAACACTCAGGTACGTGGTGCCGTTGTCGGTCCCTTCGGGCGTGCCATAGGGCACGGTGCAATTGGCGGCATTTGCCTGCACGAGCGTCGCGCGCTGCGCGGCATACGCCTTCGACAACAGCCCGTTCACGGGCACCGTGGCAAAGCGCGGGTCGGCATCGTATCGCTGCATGTCGGCGTACGCGAGTTTCTTCGCTTCGATCATGTGGTGCAACGCCGCCACCGAATTGTGCCCCATGGCGCTCAACTGGAACTGCTCCATGATGTTGAGCATGATGAGCGCGGCAATGCCCTGCCCATTCGGCGGCAACTCGTACACGGTCCACCCGCGATAGGTGGTGGAAATGGGGGTCACCCACTCCACGTCGTATTCGGCGAGATCGGCAGCGGTCATGGTGCCCCCATGCATCCGCGAACTCGCCAGCAGCTTGGCCGCCACGTTGCCGGTATAGAATGCCTTCGCGCCTTGCGTGGCAATTTGGCGATACGTCCACGCCAGGTCGGCATTGCGAAACATGTCACCGGCTTTCGGCAACGCGCCGTTGGGAAGAAACGTGCGCGCCGTGGCCGCATCACGCCGCAGCGCCTCTTCGCTGTCCTTCCAATACACGCTCACCACTTCACCTACGGGGAAACCGGTGTCGGCATACTGAATGGCCGGCGCGAGGATCTGCGTGAGCGACAACGTCCCAAAACGTGATCGCAACGCTTCCCATCCCTTGACCGCCCCTGGCACCGTGGCCGCATCGATACCGCGCTGCGGCATGCGTGTGAGCCCCTTGCCGCGCAGATACTCGGCGGTGAGCGCTTTCGGTGCCCACCCCGAGGCGTTGAGACCGTACAACTGTCCCGTTTTCGCCTCGTAGTAGATCGCGAACAGATCGCCACCGATGCCGTCGTTCATGGGCGCGACCAGCCCCATCATGGCGTTCATGGCGATGGCGGCATCCACGGCATTCCCACCCTGCTCGAGAATGCGCGCGCCTACCTGCGACGCGAGCACACTCTCGCTGGCCGTTACACCAAGGTGCGACTGCACCATGGAACGCGACTGCGAGCGGTCCTGCGCCGCGGTCGATGCGGGAGCCAGGGCCCACAAAAGGGCACACACCAGTGGCGCGGGGCGAGTCAGAGCGGAAGCGATGATGGACATGGCCGACGAAGTCTGGTGAGGAAAGTACCGATGGTATTCGGTTCACCCGCGGCGCATCTTCCAAGCATGAGACACGTCACGGTGACTCACCGGATATGCATGACGCTGCTGCTGGTGGCAAGCGCGGCACGCCCCGGCGTAGCGCAGCGCGTGCCACGCGACGTGGCGCCGGTCCCACCGGCCAACGCCATCGAAGCGGCGGTGCGCACACTCGCGCGTTCGCCGCGCACGGCCCACGATCGCCAGCTGGCCCAAACCGTGGTGCGCTTCTATGCCGACCGGCAGTTCGCCGTAGCCTGGGTCAATGAACGGGGATTCACGCCGGCCGCCCTGTCGCTGCAGCAAGCCATGGCCACCGCGGCCGAACACGGGCTCGACCCCCGGGCCTATCCGTTCCCTCAGCTCGACTCATCCACCCCGTCGGCCCGCGCCCGCGCCGACGTACACCTCTCGTTCGCGGCGCTGCGCTTCGCGCAGGATCTCGGCTGGGGGCTCGTGCGCCCCGGCGATGTGCACCGTGACCACGCCTATCGGCAACGCGCTTTCGAGGGTGATTCACTGCTGCACGCGTGGTTCGATGCACCCAACGCCGGCGCTGCGCTGCTGCTCACGACGCCATCGAGCCCGGGATATGCGCGACTGCACCGTGCGCTGCAGCTGTTGCGCACCATTTCCGCGCGTGGTGGATGGCAGCCGATGTCCGCGGGCCCCGCGCTCCGCATCGGCAGCACTGGTGCGCGGGTGCAGGAGCTTCGCGTGCGCCTTGCCGCACTTGGCGATCTCGATTCGACGCACATGTCAGAAGGACTGTTCGACGACACCGTGGCCGCCGCCGTTGCGCGTTTTCAACAGCGGCACGGAATAGTCGCCGACTCGGTGTTTGGCACCCGGTCGCAGGCCGAGATGAACGTGCCGGTGGTCGCACGCATGCGGCAGGTGGCGCTGGGGATGGAGCGCGTGCGCTGGCTGCCCCCGGTCGATAGTGGCCGCTGGATTACGGTGAACCTGGCCGACCAGCACGCATTCGTTGTGGAAGAGGGGCGCGCGGTGTTCGACACGCGCGTGGTGATTGGGCGGAGCACCGACAAAACCCCCATGTTCGTCGACACGCTCACCAACATCGTGCTCAATCCGGCCTGGAACGTGCCCCCCAGCATTGCCGCCAAGGAAATCTGGCCGCAGGTGCGACGCGACCCCACGTATCTCGCACGACATCACATGGTGCGCGTCGACGGGGGCATTCAGCAGGTACCGGGGCCGTGGAATTCGCTTGGGCAGATTGCCTTCATGTTCCCCAACCGCTTCAACGTGTACATGCACGACACGCCGGCCAAGGAGCTGTTCGACTCGCCCGACCGCACGCATTCGCATGGCTGCATTCGTGTGCACCGTCCACACGAACTGGCGGCACTGCTGCTCGAACGCGACGGATGGACGCGCGCGCGTCTCGACTCGACGATCGCCACCGGCACGCGCACGGTGGTGTGGCTGCGCACGCCGGTGCCGGTACGCATTACCTACGCCACGGCCTTTGTGAGCGACGAGGGCACGCTGCAGTTTCGCCGCGATGTGTACGGGCGCGACGCGCTGCTGCAGACGGTGCTCGACCGTGAGCGGGGGCGCACGTCCCCATGAACGGCCACCCGGTCGCTCTTCGCGCCGTTCGCTCCACTCGCGCGGCCATCGCGCTGCTCGGCCTGGTGACGGTCGTCGCGTGTGGTCGCGATGCCACCGGCCCCGCCGACACGGTGCTTCCCGAAGGTACCGTCATCCTTGGCACCTTCGAGCCCTCCACAAGCCAGGTGCAGTTGTCGGAGGCTCTCTGGCGCGTCGATCGAGACGGCCTGGTCCGCTCGCATCCAGGGATCAACGGAGCGCGCTACTCCGCCCTTGTCCCCTCGGCCGACCACCGACAGTTCGCCTACCAGGCAGCCGGCCGACTGGTGCTGGACGACGCGAACGCGACCCGCCGCGTCCTGTCGGAGCCGCCGCAGGGAAGCGCCGGAAGTTTCTCGTGGTCCCCCGACGGCCGCCACATCGCCTTCCAGCGTATGCGGGACGGCGGCGGTACCGATGTGAGCATCGTGCGTGTGGCTGATGGCGCGATGGTTACACCCTCCGCATCCATCGGTGGCGGCTGCACCAATGACCCAAACTCCCCACGGCTCTTCCTCACCGGATGGGAAACACCCGATCAGTTCGCGTTTTACTGGTCCATCTGCCTCGCCCCCGACCGGTACTACGTAGCGACCACGGCCGGCGACCTCGAGGAGCGGCCCACTCGTGGGCCCTTTCGACTCGTGGCGCCCGACCGCCAGCGGGTTCTGACGCTCCCAAGCTTCGTGCCAACGGTGGCCAACATCGACGGCAGCGCCCCGCGTGTGCTCGCCAATTTCGTGGGGTGGAGCGAGGGCGCCAGGTGGTCACCGTCGGGTCGCCACGTGCTCGTGGCCGAGCAGATGCCGGGGTGCGTTCCACTCCACCTCCTCGCCGCCGACGGCTCCGGCGGATACCGCATTCCCGATGACCCGGCCTGTCCCGTCGCCCTGTCGTGGTCACCATCCGGTGAGTGGATCGCCACGACGCTTCGAGACAGCTCGACGCCAGTTTTGCGCCTTTATAGAAACAATGGCAGCGAAATTCGCGAAATCCCGCTAGCTCTGCCCCCTGGACACCGCATCCTGACCGCCGCCTGGATTACCAATTGAGCGTGTCGCCTCAGGCGACCGGAGTCGGGGCCGTTTCCACCACCGGCAGGGTCACCCCCGCCTTCGCCGCCCGCTTTTCCAGCGTCTCCCGGTCGGCCAGACTGCGAATGAGCGCGTCGGCCTCACGGTTCTGCAGGTATTTGCCCTTCTCCCAGCCGTCCACGATGCCCTTGGGCGTGCCGTAAATCAGCTCCGCGAACTGGGCCACGGTGAGCCCCAACGATTCGCGCAGCTGCCGGATGGCCTTCGGCGCCAACAGGTCGTATTCGGCCCGGATGTGCTCCGTGGCGGCCTTTTCCGCCGCGTCCCGCTGCTCGATGGTGCGTTGTTCATGTCCGCACTTCTCACACCGGTAGAACTCGCGCGTCACTTCGGCCGCCATGCCGCTCAGCCGCATGGTGACCGTCTCGGTCTGGAGCGCGTAGCGGCCGCCGCACCCACGGTGCAGGGACCCATCGAGGGTCGAAAGACTCATCTCGGGAGATTCGGGGACGATACTGGAAATGGGGCGATGCGGCCCGCTGGCCACACGTGCCCCAAGCGGGCTGTGGATCGTCTGAAAGTCGTCAGGATGGGCGCCTCCGCGCCACCCCTCGCGCGTCCCCAACGCTGAATCTGTTTTCCCATGTCCGACTTCGCTCTCGTTCGCCAACCCGTTTTCGGTGGAACCGGCTCCCTCATCGGGTACGAAATCCGGTTCAATGATGTCGACGGGTCGGGCTCGTTCGCGCAGAGCTTTCTGAGCGGCACCTTCGACATCGTCCGCAACCGGCTGCCGGCGTTCGTGTCGACCACTCGCGAACAGCTCCTGGCCGATGCGTTTCTGGTAGCCGAGCCCGGCTCGGTCATCGTGTTGCTGCCGTCGTGGCTTACCCCCGACACCGAAATCGACGAAGCCATCGCCCGCTTCATTGCGGCCGGTGGCGTGCTTGCCATTGACGAAGTCGGTGTCGAACCCGCTCCAGCCGAAGCCTTCCTGCCCCATGTGAGCTGGGTGCGCATCGATTCCCGCAGCGGCGACCCGGCCACCATCAACGCCATCTGTGATCGCATCACGCAGCAGGTGCCCAAGGGTGCCCTCAAGCTCGTCGCGTCACATGTAGAAGAGCTCGACCAGTACGAAGCCACGCTGGAGCGCGGCTTCGACGGCTTCCAGGGCACCTTCTTCAGCCGCCCCGAGCCGCTGCCAGCGGCCGATATGCCGCAGAGCACCGTGGCGGCCATGCGTCTCATGGGGCTCGCGCGCGATCAGAAGATCAGCGACCGCCAACTTGAAGACGTCATCGCCACCGACCCGGTGCTCACCTTCCAGCTGCTGCGCCTCGTAAACAGCGCGGCGCTCGGCGGACGCGGGGTGAGCTCCATTGGCCAGGCGCTCCGGCTCATCGGGCGCAACGCTTTCCTGCGCTGGCTAGCCGTGGCCGTGGCCGCAGCCCGCAAGAGCACGAACGGAGTCGACCAGGAACTCGTGCGGCAGGCCGTGGAGCGTGGGCGTCTGTGCGAGCAGTTGGTGGGCAGCGGCCGCGACTCAGGCACGCTCTTCCTGGTGGGGCTGTTCTCGCTGCTCGATGCGGTGTTCCGCATGCCGCTTCCCGAAATTCTCGAGCGCGTGGTGCTCAGCACCGAGGCCAACGAAGCGCTCATCGACCGCACCGGGCCGTACGCCGATGCGATCAACTTCGCGGAATCGTACGAGCTCGGCTTGTTCGAAAACGCCACCGAAATCGCGAAGGAGATGGGCATCGATCCGAGCAAGCTCGGCGAGTACTACACCAACGCGATTACCTGGACGGCCGAGGCGCTCGGCGCCGCGCTGGACAGTCAGCAGGCAGCGCCGACGCGCAAGGCGAGCTGACGGCGCGTTCGTCGTAGGCAAGGAACGAAGGGGAGATCGGCACGGGCCGGTCTCCCCTTCGTCATTCTGGCCGCCGCCACCGCAGGCCCGGCAGGCGCGCAAAATCGGCATCATCGCTCAGCACCTCGCACCCGTGTTCGATGGCCAATGCGGCAATCCACGCGTCGCTCACCAGATTGCCCGACGCCGGCGCCTCAGCCACGAGATCGACGAACAGCCTCCAGTGACGTGGTCCGGGCGCCAACACGATTGCATTGGGTGACGAACGCACCGCCTGCACGAAGCGAACCGCATCGACGGTGGGCGTTGGTGGGACAAATACGCGTGGATGCGTCAGGACACGCAGTGCCCCACTGAGCACCGGATCACACAGCGCGAACGGCTCCGGAGATGCACGCAGCGATTCCAACACGGCGCGCATGACGCCATGGCGCGGCGAATCGGTGCGCATGGCACCCACCAACACATTCACGTCGACGAGCTGCACGTCAGCGCTCGTCCATGTAGTCGAGCAACGCGCTGCTGTCGCTCAGGTCTACCCCCGGGCGCAGCCCCTCACCGCCGTACGTGGGCAACGGTTCGCACACCTGCCGCGGGGTGTCGGCGCGCTGCATTTCGAATCGCAGCGCGTCGGCGATGAGCTGGGTGAACGTTCGCCCGGTGCGGCTGGCGTGGGCTTGGGCCTGTGCCAGCAGATCGTCGGGGAGACGGACGGTTGTACGTGACATACTGTAGTGTCATGGCCGACATACCGTATGTCAACCCGGCACCTTACTTCGCCCGAAACTCCCGCCACGCACCGTTCGCCGCTGTACCACCCGTGACCACCGCGATGCGCGTGAGCACGAAGGCCGTGCCCTTGCTGGCGGTGGCGCGTTCGGGGCGCCACGCGAGACTCACGGCGCTCGCTCCCACAATAGCCCCCAGCAGCGGCACGTTGGGGCGACGCGCGCCGCTTGGCGTGCGAGCCACGAGCGTGTTCACCACGCCGCAGGTGGCAGCGCGCCCCACGCGCGACCAGAACGGGTGACCCGTGCGCGCGCTGTTGCAGCGCATGGCCGGTGACGACGGCGACATGGCCCGCGACAGGCCATAACGCAGCAATTCCTCGGTTGCGGCAAACCCCATCTGATCGCCCACGCGCGCGCCGTACCCGTGCCAGGTGCGCTTCCACTGCGAGGGCATGGCCGTGGCCTGATTGAAGGTGGCAGCGGTCAGCGCACCGGCCGCGAGCAGGGCATACCGCTGTCCGTGGTGGGCCGCAGGCATGGGGGCAACGGACACCGCGGTCGAATCCTGGGCACCTACGACATCACTGCCAACCACCGTGCAAACCACCGCCACCGCAGTTGCGAGCAGGGCCCTCGCCGCCGCCACGCGCCTCACTTCGCGACAGCCGGCGGCAACGTCTGGGCCTGCTCCACATACGGCTGTGGCGCGCCGGCGGTGATCGCCAGCCGCACCCGCTCGGCCTGCGTCGAATTCACTTCGAAAAGCACCGCAATGAGGTTCGCGCTGCGAATGGTCTCGAACGGAGCACTCGGCCACGCCCCCAACGTGTCGCCACCGGGCGTGAGCCGCTGCCGGTGCAACGCCGCCGTCGCGGTAGCGCCCGCGGCGGAATCGGCGAAGTAGAACGCCACGAGCTTCGCCGTCTTGCCAATGCGATAGCGCGTGCCCCGCTCGGCGAAGTACGGTACGCTCACGGTGTCCATCACCTTGATGCCCATGCCGGCCTTGTTGATGCGGTCCTCAAGATGACAGGCGCGCCAGAGGCCATCACGCGGACACAACGAATCGCTCGGTGTGGGCGGACGTGGCACCGGAGTGCTCGTCGATACCGACGACACCGCCGGGGCATCCTTGTCGCTTCCGCACGCAGTGAAAGTCGCGAGGCCCCCCGCGGCCATCAGGCCTCGGATTGCGGCGGTCGAAACGGTTCGGAGTCGGTGAGCCATGCTGCAAACTACCGCGTTCGTCGTCGTGTGCCACGCGTGGGTGACAGGACTTCGGCGCGACCCAACCCGGTTGGTGACGTCAAAGCCGCCGTTCGTGCGCCCACCCGACACCTCGCCCGCACAGCGTCGTACCAGTGCGTACATCGGCCGCAGCGCCGCCGCACCACGACCCGTGCCCACACCACCCATGCCAACGCTTCCCCGTCTCCTCCCGGTCGTCGCCGCACTCCTGTTCGCGCAAGCAGCCGGCGCGCAGGACTCCTGGCGCACCCACGCCGACCTTTCACGCGCGCGCGTCGCGCTCGACTCATTCACTGTCTTCGCTGGCGACCGCCCTATCGGATGGCAGCGGTTGGGCTGGGCCAAGGAAGGTGAAACGCGCATCGTGGGGCTCGTCTTGTGGGACTGGAAGCCGCTGTCGAAGACCGTCGGCTCGTCCACGTGGATCATGTCCGACGAAATCACGCTCAACGGCGTCAGCCAGCGTTCCGAAGTGCGGTTTTCAACCAAGCTGGTGGAGCTTGGTCTCAGGCAGCAGGGACGCATGGGCACCACCGACATGCGCATCACACTCGACCGGGCGCAGGATCGCATCGTGGGCTCGGCGCTCACGCCAAGCGGCGGCGCGACACCCGCCACAATCGATGTGTCCGCCAGCGACGATGTCATCGACGACAACGCCTTGTCGGTCATCCTCCCGCTCATTCGTTGGCGCGAGGGGCTCACGTTCACCATTCCCGTGCTGGCCAGCGGCAAGGGTACCACCGAGACATACACCGCGTCCGTCGTCGACCGGCGCACCACCACCGTAGCGGCCGGCACCTTCGAGGTGTGGCGTGTCGCGCTCGCGGGTGGACGCTACGTCCTCGAAGCCGATGTGACCGCCGCTCCGCCGTACCGAGTAGTACGCTTCGGGCCGCGCGGCGCGCCCATGTCGGCGCAACTGGTGCGCTGACCACCTCCGCCAGTCGCCCCTGACCCTCGTCTAGCTTTCACGCATGTCCGGTTCCAACACCCGTCGAGATCGCCCCGCGTGGGGGTGGATTGGTCTGACCGTGGCGGCCTGCGCGTTCATTGGCGTTGTGCCACAGTCGCACGCCTTCGAGGTCGTGGGCGTGATCGATCCGGTGCGTGCATCATTGCGCTGGCAGGCCGGTGTGGCCGTGGCGTGGGCCATCACCGCCGTGCCGCTCGCGCAGCGCTGGTCACTGGCGGAGCGTGAAGGGCGCGCGCTGGTGGGGCTGCTGTTGCTGTCGGTCTTCGTCAGCATTGCCTCAGCGTGGCTCGGGTACCTGTTGCTCGAAACCTCGGGCGAATACGGGCGCAGCGTCATCGTCACCGAGTTCACAAGCGGGGCGATGCCTACGCACGCGCTCACGGCCACCATGCTGTCGCTCGTTGGCAGTTGGACGAACGGGCGCCGGCAGCGTGCGCTTGCCGCCGACCGAGAAGCCGTGCTGCGCGCGCATGCGGCGCGGGCGGAACTCGATGCACTGCGCGACCGTATGCAGCCGCACTTCGTACTCAACGCCCTCAACACGGTCGCAGCGCTCGCCCGCCGTGGCGACAGCGAGGCCGCCGGAGAGGTCGCCACCGACCTGGGGGAGCTGTTGCAATTCACCCTCGGCACCGATGACGATTTGGTAGCCTTCGACACGGAGCGTGTGATCGTGGAACGGTATGTGGCCATCGAGCAGGCGCGTTTCGGTGAGCGACTGCAGGTGGTGTGGGATCTCGATCCGGCCGTGCGCACCACGCATGTACCGGCGCTGGCGTGGCAGCCGCTGGTGGAGAACGCGGTGCGGCACGACCTCGCCACGCACGCCACGGGCGGCACCCTGCGACTGGCCGCCCGGCGTCACGCTGACCACGTGCTCATTACGGTGGAAACCCGCCGACATGACGTGTCGTCGCTGGAGTCCGAGGCGGAGTTCTCGCGTCGCGATGGTCGCGCCCCGTTCGGTGGGCTCGGCCTTGGCAGCTCCACGCTTGAGCGCCGGCTCAACCTGCTGTACGAGGGCCGAGCGTCGCTGGCGCGTGAGGCGGTGCCACACGGTCACTGCACCACCCTGCGCATTCCGCTCACCGCGTCGGGCGCGTCTGCCTCCATCCCCGAGTCCCTCGACGCATGAGCGCTCCCCTCGACCAGCTTCGTGTGGTGGTGGCCGACGACGAACCGCTCGCGGTACAGGCGCTCAGTCGCGAACTCACGAACATGGGCTGCCACGTCGTCGAGAGCGCCGGCACGGGCGACGCCGCGCTCGCGGCCTGCGTGCGGCATCGCCCGCACGTGTGCATTGCCGATATCGCCATGCCCGATCGCGACGGTCTCTCCCTGGCGCGGGCACTGCGGGTGGCAGCCCCGTCGGTACGCGTGGTGTTCGTGACCGCCCATCCGCAGTACGCGGTCGACGCGTTTGCCGAAGAGGTGGTGGACTTCGTGCCCAAGCCCGTACGCCGAGCGCGTCTGGCCGACGCCTTGGGGCGCGTGCGTCGGTCCATTGCCGCCGGTGAGGACGAACCCCGCCTCATTGTGGGCGAGCGCGGTGCGTTGCACGTGCTGGCGGTGCGAGAGATCGAATGGGTCCAGGCCGACGGCGCCACCCTGTGGCTACACACGGCGCACCGGGCGTGGGCACAGCGCGACCGCATGCAGCGCATGGAATCACTGCTCACCGCGCACGGCTTTGTGCGTGTGCACCGTTCGGCCCTGGTCCGACTGGGTGCCGTGGTATCGCTGGTGGTGGGCGAGGAGCGGGAGCATGTGCTGGTGCTCCGCTCGGGTGTCCGGGTGCGGGTGGCCCGCGACCGCGTGGCCGAAATCCGGGCCGGGCTGTCGGCAATGGGCAACTGAGTTTCGGCGTTTTATCGGTCTTTTCACACCTAATTGCCGAGCGCTGGTCGTTTTCTGCGTATTCTGCACGAAATGCCGTGCGAATAAGGGGTGAACAGTTGGAATCGGAGCAGGATTTCGCGATACTTGTGCAATCTGTGCACAAATTTGGCGACAACGCTTCGGCGTCGCCTGTCCCGATACCCGCTCCGTCCATGGCCAACAACAACAACTCGCGCATTGCCCTCATGCGTGAGATCTCGCACCGTGCGCCGCGCCACACCTCGCGTCCCGAGGAAAACGGCGTGCAGCTCCCGACCAGCGCCTGGTTCGGCATGAACACCTTCGGCATCCGCCAGATGCGCGCGAAGCTGCCGAAGGACGTCTACAAGAAGCTGGCCGCCTCCATCCGCCTCGGCAAAAAGCTCGACTCCGACATCGCGCCGGTTGTGGCGCAGGTCATCAAGGAGTGGGCGATCTCCCGTGGCGTGACGCACTTCACGCACTGGTTCCAGCCGCAGACGGGGCTCACCGCCGAAAAGCACGACGCGTTCCTCACCTTCGACGAGAACGGCCTCCCTATCGAGACGTTCACCGGCGAGCAGCTCATTCAGTCTGAGCCGGACGCCTCGTCGTTCCCGTCGGGCGGCCTGCGCGCCACGTGGGAAGCGCGCGGCTACACCGCGTGGAACCCGGCCTCGCCGGTGTTCATCAGCGAAACGGGCGGCGTGAAGTATCTCTGCATTCCGTCGGTGTTCATCGGCTACAACGGCGAAGCGCTCGACGAAATGACGCCGCTGCTGCGCAGCTGCGATGTGCTGTCGGCACGCGCCACCGAGCTGCTTTCGCTCATCGGGGACACGGGCGTGCTGCGCGTGATCACCACGCTGGGTGTCGAGCAGGAATTCTTCATGATCGACCGCAGCCACTTCGCGCTGCGCCCCGACCTCATCATGGCCGGCCGCACGCTGGTGGGCTCGCCGCCGCCGCGTGGCCAGCAGCTCGAAGACCACTATTTCGGTGGCATCCCCGAGCGCGTGCAGGCGTGCATCAGCGAAGTCGAGCACGAGCTCTACAAGCTGGGCGTGCCTATCACTACGCGTCACAACGAAGTTGCGCCCAGCCAGTTTGAAATGGCGCCGTACTTCGAAGACAGCGAAATCGCCGTCGACCACAACCACCTCGTCATGGCCGTGCTGCGCAAGGTGGCGCTGCGCCACGGGTTGCAGGCGCTCGTGCACGAGAAGCCGTTCGCCGGCATCAACGGCTCGGGCAAGCACTGCAACTGGTCCATGGCCATCGTGTCCGACAACGCGCTCGACGGCACGAACCTGCTCAAGCCGGGCAAGACGCCGCACCAGAACATCCGATTCCTGCTCTTCCTGGCGGCGGTGCTCAAGGGTGTGCACAAGCATGCCGGGTTGCTGCGCGCCGGTATTGCTGTCACGGGCAACGAACACCGTCTCGGCGCGAACGAAGCGCCGCCGGCCATCATTTCGGCGTTCCTCGGTAGCGGTCTCACGCAGGTGGTCGAAGACATTGCTGCCGGCAAGACGTCGCCCGCCAACGCGGAGCAGGCCATGCTGAAGCTGGGTGTGGCGAAGCTGCCGGAAGTCGAGCAGGACAACACCGACCGCAATCGCACGTCGCCCTTCGCCTTCACGGGTGCGAAGTTCGAGTTCCGCGCCGTGGGCGCGTCGCAGAGCATCGCCTTCCCGGTCATGCTGCTGCAGGCGGCAGTAGCCGAAGCCGTGGGTGAGATCATCGACGAACTCAAGAAGGAGCTCAAGACGGCCAAGAGCACCGACGACGCCGCGTTTACCGTGGTGCGCAAGGCGTTCAAGGAAACGGCGGCCGTGCGCTTCGAAGGCAACAACTACTCCGACGAGTGGGTCGTCGAGGCCAACCGTCGTGGGCTGCTCAACCTGCGTCGCACCCCGGAAGCGCTGGCGCAGTTGCGCAGCGAATCGGCCAAGGCGCTCTTCGACAACACCGGCATTCTCACGCAGGTCGAACTCGAGAGCCGCTACCACGTGCGCCTCGAGCGCTACGTGAAGGACATCCTCATCGAACTGCACACGCTACAGCAGATGGTGGACACGCAGGTGTTGCCGGCGGCGTACGCGTACATGGGGCAACTGGCAGGCGCGGCTGGTCAGGGCGCAGCGGCAGGCATCAACATGCAGCCCATCGTCGACGCGGCCAACGCCACGTCCAAGCTCATCGCCACGCTGCAGAAGAAACGCGCGGAGTTGGCGAAGGTCACCGCCAAGGCCGAGCACATGCACGACGATCTCGCGGCGCAGGGCGTGTACCTCACCACGACGGGGTGCGAGACCATGGCCGAAGTGCGCGAGGCCAGCGACGCGCTCGAACTGTCGATTGCCGACGAGCACTGGCCGTTGCCGCGCTACCGCGAGATGCTGTTCCCGGTCTGATGTTGGTGTGTCGTCTGCATGGCTCAACAGCAGACGGCGGACGGCAGGCACTGCAGACAGGAGATCGCAGGAAGAAGGAAGTTTTCGGGGGCGACCGCTGCGCGGCGCCCCCGATTTCCTTTGTGTGGGGTCAGAGTCGTGACTCTGACCCCACGGCGGCCCCACGGCGGCCCTGGCGGGAGCCACACGCGGAACCGGAGCACGGAATGCGTCGTTCGCCGGCATGCGCAGACTTGATCAAACACGACGCCTCGTGCTCGCAGCCATGGCCGTCGTCGGGTGTGCGGCGACTGTTCGCACCGCGCACGCACAGTCGTCGCCGCTGTCGGCCTTCGCCGACTCGCTCGAACGTGCCGGGTTCAGCGGTACCATCCTGATAGCCGACACGCAGCGCACACGGTTTGCGCGCGCCATGGGATTCGCCGACCGCCAGCGCGGTCGACCCCTTACCCTCGACGATCGCTGGCGCTGGGCGTCGGTATCCAAGCAGGTCACGGCGGCGCTCGTGATGCGCGAGGTCGATGCCGGCCGCATCGCACTCGACACACCAGCCGTGCGCTACCTGCCTGCGTTTACCGGGAACGGCCGCGAACGCATCACGGTCAGGCAGCTGCTTCAGCACAGCTCAGGGCTGCCTAACATGGATCAAGGCCCGACCGAGTCCGACGGCATGCCGAGCGTGTACCGCGAAACCAAGGCGCCCGTGGGGGATGCCGCGTTTGCGCGAGTGTGCGCCGGCCTCTTGGTGGCGGCTCCCGGCGAGCGGTTCGACTACAACAATTGCGACTACCTCGTGCTCGGCGCCCTTCTGCGTGCGCGCACGGGCCGCTCACCGTCGGACCTCGCGAGCGCGCTCATCGGCCAATCAACACGAGGTGCACAAACCGTGCTCGGATACGTAGCACCCGATTCGCTCGAGCCGCCTTTCAACTTGGCCACCTACGGGTCGGCGGCGGCAATGACCGGTACCGTGCACGCGCTACTCGCCTTCGACCGCGTGCTGCTCGGCCGTTGGCTGTCGCCGTCGACGCGGACGGAGATGTGGCGCGGCGAACCACGTTTCGGCTACGCGGCGCTGGGTGCGTGGTCGTACACGGCGCCGCTGCGAGGATGTGCTGAGCCGGTGGCCATCGTGGAGCGCCGTGGCGCCGTGCAAGGGGTGCAGGTGCGCAACGTGCTGCTGCCGGAGCGCGGACTGATCGTGATCATCTTCACCAACCGCGCCGATGTCGAGTTTGGCGAAGTGAACTTGCCCCGTTTCGGTGGAACCTCCATCTCTGTGTGAGAGGAGGAGTCCCTGGTGCCCCTTTCACCCCCGGGCGCTCGCGGCACCTACAGGTCGGTTTACCGCTGCTTCGTCCGCCCGGCGAGAGAGCAGCAGTAGGACTGGACTAGGCAAACTAAGTCTTGTGGACTAACATTCAGTATGCGCACCGTCAACATCCACGAAGCCAAGACCCACCTCTCCCGAATCGTCGAGCAGGTAGCGGCAGGCGAAACGATCGTTATCGCCCGCGCCGGCAAGCCACTGGTCAAGGTGTCCGCACTCGACATGCCCCAGGCACCGTGTCGCCTGGGGTTTTTAGCCGGACAGTTTTCCGTGCCAGACGATTTCGATTCACTCGGCGCCCATCAGATCGCCGACATGTTTGGGCTCGCCGAGCAGGATTGAGAACCGTGAAGTACCTGCTCGACACCCAACTCTTGCTCTGGGCCGCCGCCGAACCCCAGCGCCTGTCGGCATCGGCGAGAGCGCTGTTTGACGATGCCGACAACGTACTGGTTTTCAGCGCCGCGAGCATTTGGGAGATCGCGATCAAGTCGTCACTCGGCCGCGCTGATTTCTCCATCGATCCGCGCGTCTTTCGGCGTGCCTTGCTCGACAACGGTTACCACGAATTGCCCATTGATGGCGCTCACGCCGCTGCCGTCATCGACCTCCCCCCGCTGCATCGCGATCCCTTCGATCGATTGCTAGTGGCACAATCGCGCATGGAAGGCATTACGCTGCTCACGGCCGACGATCAGGTCGCACGCTATCCCGGCCCCACGCGGTTGGTCTGACGGCCGAGTTGCCTGGAGCGAACTCCGCTTGCCGACGCCCGGTTTGGGCTGCATGCTCCCCGGAGCCCCGTAGTGGATATGTCGGTCCACGTTGCGCAGGAGCACTGAGTGGGCACCATCGATCATGGCGCGAAAGTCGCCGAAATTGTGCGTTCGTGGAGCGGTGTGCAGGTCGTGCCGCACCGTTTCGGTGGTGTCGAGTTCCGACTCGGCCTGCGCGAAATTGGCCACGTTCACGTAGGTGGCGTGGCCGATTTGCTGGTCAGCGTCCGCATGCGCCGCGACCTGGTCGCCGCGGGCCGCGCACAATCACACCACACGCTGCCACACTCCGGGTGGATCAGCTTCCGCATTCGCAGCGAGCACGATGTGCCGGCCGCCGTGGAGCTGTTCCGTCTCAATTACCAGCGCTTGCGCGGCGGCACTGTGCGCGCCGCGATCAAGCCGGTGGTGGGGCAGCCCACACTGCTCGCCGACCGCGTCGCCGACGATTTGCCGGCTTAGTTGCGCGGCGCCGGTAGCGCTTCGGCGTCCTTCTGCTTGGCCGCCATGAGTTGCGTCACGAAGCGCTGCCCTTCGCTGATGCGCTCCACCTCAACGGCCACCGTATCGATGGCCTGCTCCATGCGCTCCATGCGTCGGGTGGCCTCGAGTATTTCCGGCGTCAGTTTGGGCTGCCGCGCCCGAATGAGCATCGCGCGCGCTGCGGCGATGGCCAGTGGCATGAGCACACCCACCGTACCGACAATCGAGATGGCGGTGAGCTGCCCCGAGGTGAACGGGCCGAAGCGCACCGGCTGCTCCGACGCTTCCGCCGCAGCGAGCAGCAACGGCGCGCTCGCCAGGGCTCGGCCATTGGCCGCGATCTCCTGCTCGATCTGGATGATGCGCGCGTCGAGCACCTTGAGGCGCGCTTCCAGCCCGGGGCGCGTGGTCTCGTTGGCCTTGAGCAGATCGCGCTCAACGGTCTTGCGACGCGACACCGCGCTTTCGATCTGACGCGACAACTCCGACCGCTTGGCCTTGAGCGCATCCACCTCGGCCGCCGTGCGCGGCTGCGCGACGGTAATTGGCGTCTCCGTGCCTACGTCGATAGCCGTAGGCTGGGTGGCGGTCGGGGTGCCCGGAGGGGCAGGTGGCGCGGGGACTTGGGCTTGAGGCATACTGCAACCTACGCGTTCGCCGCCTCTCCGGTTACACCCCCGGTTGACTGCGGTCCCTCCGTCCCCCACGATGCCCGGCATGACCAGTCTCCAAGGGCTCATCGAACTGCTGCCTCCCTCCGCACCGCTTTCTGACGCGGTGCTCGTCGCAGCCACGGCCCTCGCTCCCCAGGTAGTGGCCTGGCGCCGCCATCTGCACCAGCACCCGGAAGTCGCGTTCCAGGAGGTCGAGACCGCGCAGTTCATCGCCGACACGCTGGGCGCCATTCCGGGGCTCACCGTGACCCGCCCCACGCGCACGAGCGTGGTAGCCGAGCTTCGTGGCGCCCACCCGGGGCCCACCATTGCGGTGCGGGCCGATATCGACGCGCTCCCCATTCACGAGGAGAATGACGTCGAATACCGCAGCACCCGCGACGGCGCCATGCACGCCTGCGGGCACGACGGGCACACTGCCATCGTGCTGGGGCTCGCCACGCTGCTGGCCGCGCACGCCACGCGGCTCCCGGGTGCCGTGCGCTTCATTTTTCAGCACGCGGAGGAACTGTCGCCCGGCGGCGCCGAAGAGCTGGTGCAGCACGGGGTCATGGATGGCGTCGCGCAGGTTATTGGTCTGCACCTCTGGGCCCCCATGCCCGTGGGCCGCATCGGCATTCTGGCTGGCCCGGCCATGGCCGCGCCCGACAATTTCCACTGCACCATTACCGGCAAGGGCGGGCACGCGGCCATTCCGCACGAATGCGTGGACCCCATCGCGATTGGCGCGCAGGTCGTGACGGCGCTGCAGCAGGTGGTGTCACGCACCGTCGATCCGCTCGATCCCGTGGTGCTGTCGGTCACGCAATTCATCGCCGGTACGGCGTTCAACGTGATCCCCAACAGCGCGTACCTCGCTGGCACCGTGCGTACCTTCGATCCGGCGCTGCGCCAGAGCATTCCGGCGCAGATGGAGCGCGTCATTCGGGGTATCGCGGAAGCCTTCGGCGCCACGGTCGATTTCCACTACGAACACGGCTATCGGCCTGTGGTGAACGACCGGGCGCTTGCCGAGCGACTGCAAACCGTGGTGGCCCGCACGTTCGACCACGGTACGCTCATCGACCTGCGCCCCACCATGGGTGGGGAAGACTTCTCGGCGTATCAGCAGCGTGCGCCCGGCGTGTTCGCATTTGTCGGCGCCGGCAACGTGCGGCGGGGTATCGTGCACCCGCATCATCATCCGCGATTCCAAGTGGATGAGCGTGCACTCGATGTGGGGCTGCGTTATCTCGCGGCCGCTACGATCGAACTTCTCACCGACGAGTAGGCGAGATACACCTGCGCGTGTCACGTCCCTATCGTCTGCTGGCGCTCGTTCCGGTGCTCGCCATTCTGGGCGCACCGTGGTGTGCGAACCGGGTCGAGCCACGTGTGTTCGGGTTGCCATTCCTGCTGGCATGGATATCCGGCTGGGTGCTCGCCACGTCTGCCGTACTGTTTCTGGTGAGCGTGCTCGACGCGCGAGAAGACCGTGCCGACGAACGGCCGCATGACGGCGCCGGGTCGCAATCATGAGTAACGCCGCCATTGCCCTCGGGCTCATGACGGCGGCGCTGCTCGCCGCGTTCGTGCTGTCGCTGCGCTTTCGCGGGGCCCAGTCGCTCGAGCAATGGAGCGTTGGCAACCGCGGCTTCGGATCGGCGCTCATCTTCGTGCTGCTCGCCGGCGAGATTTACACCACCTTCACCTTCCTCGGCGGCAGCGGGTGGGCGTACGCGCGTGGCGCACCAGCGTACTACATCATTGGCTACGCGGCGGTGGCGTACACGGCGTCGTACTGGTTGCTCCCGGCCATCTGGCGTCGCGCCACCGCCTGGCGTGTGATCTCACAGCCGGAATACTTCGCGCGCGCGTTCAACAGCACGTGGTTCGGCACTGTCGTGGCGGGCGTCGGATGCTTTGCGCTCATCCCGTATCTGGTGCTGCAACTCAAGGGGCTCGGCATCCTCGTCTCCGAGACCTCGTACGGCCTCATTTCGTACGAGGCGGCCATCTGGATAGGCACAGTCGCCACGGTGGTCTACGTCATCCTCTCCGGCGTGCGCGGCTCGGCGTTCACAGCCGCGCTCAAGGATGCGCTGGTGCTGCTCACGGTGGTGGGGCTCGGTATCGCCCTGCCCATCACGCTGCACGGCGGCATCACGCCGATGTTCGACACGCTCATTGCGCAGCGCCCGGAGTTTTTCGTGTTCCCCGAGAAAGGGCTCTCGGGTACGTGGTACGTCAGCACGATGCTCATGACGGTGTTCGGCTTCTACATGTGGCCGCACACGTTCGGCTCGGTCTTCACGGCGCGCAGTGAAGACGCGTTTCGCCGCAATGCGGTGCTCATGCCGCTGTATCAGTTGGCGCTGCTCTTCGTGTTCTTCATCGGCTTCGCGGCCATCTCGGCGGTACCAGGTCTCGAGGGGGCGGAGATCGACTTGGCCCTGCTACGCGTCACCGGACAAACGTACGGGCCGTGGGTGTTGGGGCTCGTGGGTGCCGCCGGCTTGCTCACCGCCCTCGTGCCCGGGTCACTCATCATGATGACCACCGCCACGATTCTTTCGCGTCTCATCACGAGCCTGCACCCGGCCAGCGCCGAGCGGGAGGTGCAGATCGCGCGCCTCGCCGTGCCTCTGGTGGCCGCGGTGTCGCTGATCTTCGTGTTCAGCCGCGACCAGACACTCGTTACCCTGCTGCTCTTCGCATACGCGATCGTCACGCAGCTGTTCCCGTCCATCCTGCTCTCGCTCTGCTGCCCGCAGCGCGCCAACGCGCTCGCCGCCTTCGCCGGCATCGTGATGGGAGTCGGCACCGTGGTGTGGACCACGTTCGCCCGCGTGTCCTTGCCCTCATTGCTGCCCTCCATGCCCAGCGCAGTGACCGATGTGAATATCGGGGTGCTGGCCCTGCTCATGAACGTGTTCGTGCTGGGGGTGCTCACCGTCCTGCTGCAAAGACCACGGATACCAACCGATCACACGGGATAACGGCGGATGCCGGCTGTCCGCGCGGCGGTATCCGTGTGCATCCGCTACATCGGTTGTTATCCGTGGTCCCGCAGTGCCCCTTGCAAGCATCGGCATCGGCAGGACCACGGATACCAACCGATCACACCGGATATCAACGGATGCCGACGGTGCACACTGCCATATTCGCGAAGCGATTCGTGCAGCGGAACTCTCACCGCCGAGGGGGATATCATAATTCGTGACTGATGCTATCGACTCATTGGCGTTGCGATTCCCGCCCGATTTCCGGTTCGGCGTAGCGACCTCAGCTTATCAGATTGAAGGGGCACTCGACGCCGATGGGCGTGGGCGATCGATCTGGGAAACGTTCGCGGACACACCGGGCGCCATCGAGCGCGGGGAGAATGCCGCCGTAGCCTGCGATCACTACCGGCGGCGTACCGACGACGTGCAGATGCTCCACGACCTTGGGGTGCACAGCTATCGCTTCTCCATCGCGTGGCCGCGTGTGCAACCGTTGGGGTACGGGGCGTTCAACGAGGCGGGCCTCGACTTCTACGACGCCCTGGTCGACGAACTGCTCGAGCGCGGCATTCGGCCGTTTCCCACGCTCTATCACTGGGACTTGCCGCAGGCATTGGAGGATCGTGGCGGCTGGGCGGCGCCCGACACCGCCGAGCGGTTCGCCGATTACGCGCAGCACGTGGTGAAGCGGCTGGGTGACCGGGTCGGCGAGTGGTCGCTCTTCAACGAGCCGTACATTTTCACGTCACGCGGCTACCTGCTGGGGCGCTACGCACCAGGCCGTCGGAGCTTGCGCAGTTTCCTGAAGGCCGTACACGTAGTCACGCGCGCACACGCCTTGGGATTGCGCGCCATTCGCGCCGTGAATCCAGAGCTGCAGGTGGGCTCGGTGTTCGCCATGGCGCCAGTGGAGCCGGCCACCGACCTCCCGGCCGATCACGACGCGGCCCAATACGCCGACGCGCTCTTCAACCGGGTGTTTCTCACGCCGCTCATGACGGGCGCGTATCCGCAGGCCTTTCTCGACAACATTCCGCGCCACGCGCGCGAGATGTTCGAGACCGATGCCGACCAGCTGCGTGCCCCGCTCGATTTCGTGGGCGTGAACTGCTACTACCGGCTTGTGATCAGTGCCGGCGAACGTATGCCCGACCTGCCTTTCATGCTGTTCGGCATTCGCAGCGACGCACGCGGCACCGGCGGCCATGCCGATTTCAGTGACACCGAAGAAACGGCGCTCATGGTGCAATCGGCGTTCGGTCGCAGCGAAGGCGAGCGCACCGAAATGGGGTGGGAAGTGTGGCCGCGTGCTCTGCACGATGTATTGGTGCAGCTGCACGCCGAATACCCCGGCTTGCCGTTGCACGTGTGCGAAAGCGGTTGTGCCTTTCGCGACGAGCCCAACGCCGACGGGCACGTCATCGATCCATCACGCGTGGCGTATCATCGCGCGCACATCGGTGCTGTGGCCGACGCCATTGCGCACGGTGCGAACGTGCGCAGCTATCACGCGTGGAGTCTGTACGACAACTTCGAGTGGGCCAGCGGGTACCGCCCCCGGTTCGGCCTCGTGCACGTAGACTTCGCCACGCAGCAGCGCACCCTCAAGGCGTCGGGGGCCTGGTACCGCGACCTGCTTCAGGCAACGGCGCGCGGAAATCCTCGCGTATCGCTCAGCGCTTCAGCAACGCACACGCGGTAACCGTCAGGATCTTCGAGCTCGAACTCCACCTGTCCGTACGACATGAGTTCAGGCCCGCGCACCAGCGGCGTTCGGCGGCGCGCATGATCGAGGAGCACGGTGAGTTCTTCACCGGCGAGGCGGATGTACACGTCCCACTCATAGGCGTCACGCGGTTTCGGTGCGGGAACACCGGCGCGACGAAGCATGAGTTCGGTAGCGTCGCGACGCAGAATACAGAACTCGAACGGTGGTTCGGCCGGGAACGGGTCGGGCGTGAAGCCGAGGATATCCCGTTACCAGGCAATACTGCGCTCCACATCCGTCACGCGCAGCACCGGCACGATAGCGACAAACTGTGACATGTCGCCCTAACACCGCACGCGCGAAAAATGTTGCCAGCCGCATGCTCGGCAGCGCCAGGCGTGCGAGTCTGGACCGGCCGTACAGCAGTTCAGCGAGGGGCTGCGCTGGCCGCGGGAAGGGTGCGCAGCAGGAAATCGAGCGTGTTCCCGCCCATCACGCGCGCCACGTCGTCGGCCGGCATCCCCGAAGCCAGTAGCGCGTCGGTAATCACGATGACGCCGCGCGTATCCCACGGCGTTTGGGTGGCGCCGTCGAAGTCGGAGCCGAGCGCCACGTGTGAAACCCCCATGACCTGCACGGCGTGCCGGATAGCCTTCACGATGTTCTCGATGGTCGGCTTGCAGACCGCACCATCCCAGTAGCCGATGCCGATGAGCCCGCCGTTGGCCGCAATGGCACGCAGCTGCTCGTCGGTGAGGTTGCGCGGCCCGGGACAGGTGGCCGCAACCCCGGTGTGCGACACGACAACCGGTCTGGTGGCCATGGCCAGCACCTCCCGCACCGTCTGCTTCGAGGCGTGCGCGAGGTCCACCACGATACCCAACTGCTCCATGCGGGCCACCACCTGCCGACCCAACGCGGTGAGCCCCGCGTGCGACACGCCGTGGGCGCTGGCCGCGACTTCGTTGTCGAAGAAGTGCGTCAGCCCCATCATGCGGTAGCCGTGCGCGAACAGCACGTCGACGTTCTCCAGCTTGCCATCGAGTGCATGCAGCCCCTCGATGGCCAGCAGTGCGCCCACCTGCAGCGGATCACCGCCGCGCCGCCGCGCAAAAGCCTCGAGCGTATCGCGTGACGTGATGAGCGTGATCGCTCCGCCAGCACGCAGCACGGCGTCCTGCAACTTCTCGGCTTGATACGTGGCGCGCGCGCGCAGACTCGACTGGGTTTCGCGTGGCCACCGCTGCGCCATCGCCAACAGCGTGATGTTATCGGTGTCGCCGGTGTTCTTGTCATAGTTCATGTCGCGCGGCGTTTTGGTGACCACGCTGAACACCTGCAATGCCACCTTGCCTTCCTGCAGCCGCGGCAGATCGACATGTCCGCGGTCGACCCGTTCCAACAGATCACGCCCCCACAGCAGTTCGTCGGCGTGCAGGTCGGCCACGAACAGCGTGCGATGCAGCGCCGACGCCTGCGGCGATACCGTTGGAATGTCGGTGCTCACGACCGTGTTCTTCTGCCGGTCTACCATAACCGGCACCACGATGTGAAACAGCACGAGCGCCGCGACGAGCAGCACCGCCACACTCACCGCGAACTTTTTCATCGCCGCGCCATTACCGAAGTCCTCGCGGCATTTCCTCACCGCTCATCTCGCGCGCGTTGGGCAGCTGATTCGGCACACTCGGTCCGCGGAAGTCACCGCAGCGATCGAAGGCATCCTTCGACCCGGCATCGATGGTATCCGGCAGCGGCGCGCGATCGACGCGAATGGTGTCGTTCATGGAACGCGCCTGCGCGTAGAACGGCATGCAGTACGCACGCATGGTATCGAGCCGATCGAGACGCTGCACTCCACTGTCGGCTGCTCGCCCGAACCAGTACCACGCGCCAACGCCCACGATCAACGCCGCCGCCGTACTCACCAGCGCCGCTCCCGGCCCACTGTTCTCGCTTGCGGCGTTTCCGCCCTTCGAGCTTCCGTTACTGCTGCCGTTCCCGCTCATACCGCCGCCAACGCCGTAGCCAAATCGGCAATGAGATCGTGCACATCTTCGAGCCCGATGCTCATGCGCACGAATCCTTCCGACACCACATCACCGCCCCAGCGCGCCCGACGCTCAGCACTCGTGTGCAAGCCACCGAAGCTCGTGGCCTCGTACACCAGCCGCGAATGCGCAAAGAAGCGTTCAACCGCCGCCACCGACGGCAGCTCGAAGCTCACGACACACCCGTACGCCGTCATCTGCTTCGACGCCACCGCGTGCGACGGGTCGCTGCGCAAACCGGGATAGCGCACCCCGGTAACCTGCTCGCAACCGGCGAGAAACTCGGCCACCGCCATGGCACTCCGGCACTGCTGCATGAGCCGCACATGCAGCGTGCCCAGCGAACGATGCGCGAGCCACGCCTCCATGGGCCCCGGAATGACGCCCATGCGCGTGCGCCACAGCCGCAGTGCCTCGTGGTGCTTGAGATCGCGCGTCGCCACATGACCGAGCACGAGATCGGCGTGCCCAGTCATGGCCTTGGTATCCGATACCACGCATAAGTCCGCACCGAGAGCGAGCGGCTTCTGCAGCAGTGGCGTGGCCGTCGTGTTATCCACCGCCACGAGTGCGCCGAGGGCATGAGCGCGCTCGGCCAACGCGGCGATGTCGCACACATCGAGCCCGGGGTTCGTGGGCGTTTCGAGCCACAGCAGCGACACCCGGTCGTTTGCGTGCGCGTCAAGCGCCCGCATGAGCCCATCGCCCGCCGTAGGTGCCATGACCACATTGATTCCCTGACTCGCGAACCACGCACCATCGAACGGTTGCGACGCAATGACCCGCGTGGTGTAGTAACTCTCCTGCGGCATGATGAGCGTGCCGCCGGGCGGCACCATGGTGGCCAACACCGCCGCCGAGGCCGCCATACCACTGGGGAACAGCAAGCAGGGGCCACCTTCCAACTCCGACAACGCCGCTTCGTAGTGCGTCCACGACGGGTTGTGGAAACGCCCGTAGGTATACGGCGACAACGACGGATCACCGGGGGCGTGATACGGTGCTGCGAACACCGGCCCGGGGAGATACGGGGTGCCTGCGGCTTTCTCGGGCAGCCCCGCACGTACGACCTGCGTGGCGCTATGCCACGACCCGTTGGCGTCGGCGTGGGGCGCCGGCATGGGCGACTGGGTCACGACCGTGGCGGGTACTGCGTTTCGTCGAGCGGCATCGCGTCTTCGATGAGCATCACCGGGATGCCGTCCTGCACCGGGTACACGAGTTTGCTCTCTCGGCACACGAGGACTTCCGGCGGACCAGCATGATACTCCAGCGGCGCCTTGCTCTTGGGGCAGACGAGGATCTTGAGCAGTTCGGGTGCGAGACTCATGAGTCGCGAAGTGAGGGAAGGAGCAAGACGGGCTCAGGCCGGACGAAAGGGGCGCGGCGCCGCGCTGCTTGAGGCGAACCGTGGGCCGCCAATGAGTTCGACGCAGTACGGCATCGCCCCCCAGACGGCGCGCAGACACTCTTCGATGGCGGCCGGCTTGCCCGGTAGATTGATGATGAGCGCACTGCCCCGCGTGCCGGCCGTCTGGCGGGAAAGAATGGCGGTGGCCACCGACTTGAGACTCTCGGCGCGCATCTGCTCACCAAAGCCCGGCAGCAGGCGATCGCACACGGCCACGGTGGCTTCCGGTGTCACATCACGCGGAGCGGGGCCGGTGCCACCGGTCGTGACGATGATGTGACAGCGAACTTCGTCGGCGAGTTCACGCAGCGCCGCTTCGATGAGCGGTTGCTCGTCGGGTACCAGCCGGTAGGCTTCCGTGAAGGGCTCGCCGAGCCAACGCGAAAATACATCGCGGATGGCCGGTCCGGATTGGTCGACATAGACGCCCGTGGAGGCGCGGTCGGACACAGTGACGATCCCGAGGGAGAGCATCACGCAATTTACATTGCCTTACTCTCGACCCGAACCCGACCGCGGAACTTCGGGCGGTCGATACGTCAGCGAGGACGGATGACCCAGTGCCCGCCGGTGGCCACCGCGCGCGCATCGAGCGCATCGGCCACCATCTGCACGGTTTCCTCGGGTGAGGCACGTTCAACCGCGAGCGTCACGCGGTTCGCGGCCAGCGCCGGATCGACGGTGATATCGAGCCCGGTCCACCGCGCCAGGCGCTCGATCACCGAGGCCGCCGCCTCGTCGGTGAACAGCAGCGCACCGCTGGTCCAGGCGAGACTGCCGCGCGCCTCGGCGTCGTCGAGCGACTCGTGCCCGCCGCCGCTGTCGACGAGCATGGCGTGCCCTTCGCGAATGGTGCCGCGCCACGGCGCCGCCGAGACCCACACCTCGCCCTGGGTCACAGATACCAGTGCACGAGATGGCGTGGCCGCCGTGGCCGGCATGGCCCGCACCACGAACGCCGTACTCACATTCTCCACCTCAACCCCGGCAGCGCGCACCACAAACGGCGCCTCTCCCTCGACCACGGTGAACATGGCCTCGCCCACCAGGTGCAGTCGGCGGCTGGCATCGCTGTAGGTGCCGCGACTTTCGAGGGTACTTCCGGGCGCCAGCGTGACGCGCGAGCCGTCGGCGAGCGGGAAGGTGCGGGGCCCAACACCTACCGGTACGGCGAGACGCACCGTGGAGGCGCTGGCGGCCCCCAGCGCGAGATGCGCACGCTCCTGACGCCAGACCACGGCGATGACGCCAGCCCCCAGCAACGCCCCGCCCAGCAGCCAGCTCCGCCTGGCCGGGCGACGACCGGCCACTTCACCGGCCCGCTCATCGGCCAGGTTACCCAACGTCGAGCGCCCGCCGTCGGACGCGCGAGAGCGCATACCGGACGGCGTGGGCATACCGGAGCGGGGGGACATCGAGGAGGTGGGCACGCGGGCGGGGCGGGGTACGGGAGTTCGGACTCACCCCACCATGCGCACATCCGTGCGAAACTTCAAAGTCCCAGGGACAAGACGCGACCAGCTGGGGCGAGCAGTTCCCCCCGTTATTTCGGAATCATGCCGGCACACTGATCGGCGCCGATGGCGTCAGGTACACCGAACGACGATTTCACGACCTGCGCCTTCCCGCCGTTCACTCCCGGCGACACCAGAAACATGGTGGCGTAGCTCGCGTCGCAGATATCGGGGAGCTTCGTGCCGGCGAGAGCGTTCACGATGGCCGGGATGGTGTTCGAATGTCCCACCACCAGCACCACTCCCGTGGCCTTCATCACGGTCGCCGCCACGTTCTTTACGTGCTGCGCATCGAGTGGCACCACCGTCGGGGCGATGCCAAGTCGCTGCTGCACCACAGCGGAGGTTTCCGAGGTGCGCTTGCGTGGGCTGACGACAATGGTAGTCGGCGTGGACAGTGCGAGCGCCGCATCGAGGGCTTTGGCCCGCGCCACTCCAGCGTCGCTCAGCGACGGATCGTCGGCCGGGGTCGGCTGCTTCTCGCCGTGGCGCACCAGCACCACGAGCGACGGTTGCGCCGCCACCGTGCGCGGCGCGACCGCCGAGAACATGGCGCAGGCCGCGACGGTAGCGAGCAAAACGGACGTACAGCGGGCGACTTTAGGACGACGGTGCATGCGTTGGTCCAGGAAAAGGGAAACCGTGTGGCCAATGTACGTCGGGATTCCGGGTGAGACACTACGTGGGCGCTACGGGTTCGCGTGCCGCTCCTTGTCCAGCAGGACCCGCTTTCGCTCCAAGCCCCACCGGTAACCGCCGAGGCTGCCGTCAGCCCGCAGCGCGCGATGACAGGGAATGAGCACCGCAAGCCGGTTGGCGCCACAGGCCGTGCCGACGGCCCGCACCGCCTGCGGATGTCCAATCGCCTCGGCCAGTTCGCCGTAGCTCACCACCCGCCCCCGTTTCACGCTCATGAGAAAGCGCCAAACCTTGATTTGAAACGCGGTGCCCCGCACGTCGAGCGGCAGCGCTGGGCACGGCGCCTGATGCTCCACATGGGCGGCCAGCGCATCCATCCACGCGTCGAGCGGCTCGCGTGACGATTCCCCGGCCGGTTCAATGGCAGCCCGCGGAAAATGGTCGTGCAATCGCGCCACCAGTACATCACCGTCGTCGCCGAATTCCACCTGACACACGCCGCGTTCGGTAGCGGCCATGAGCAGGTAACCGAACGTCGTTTCGCGCACGGCGTATACGATCGACTCCCCCGCACCGCCGGCCCGGTAGGCCGACGGCGTCATGCCCAACCCGCCGGTAACCTGCTCGTAGACGCGGCTGGTCGAGCCGTATCCCGCTTCGTAAGTGGCGGCGAGTACGGCGTCACCATCGCGCAGTCGCGCCTTGAACTGGTCGAGCCGGCGGGCCGCCTGAAACTGCCGCGGGCTCACCCCCAGCACCGCCGTGAACGTGCGCTGCAGGTGATGCGCGCTCAGATGCGCCTCCCGCGCGAGTCGGGCCAGCGGCAATGATTCGTCGGCGTGCGCCTCGATGTATTCGGCGAGACGATGCATCCGGGCCACGAGTTCGGGCGATGGCGATCGGGACATGGCGGCGGCGCGCGACGACCGACGGTCGCGCTGAACGGTGACGTGGGACATGGAGCGACTCCGATGTGGTTCGCATGAGCTCGGCTTGTCCCGGCGTGGGGCGAGCCGTGTCCTCCACGAAACACCGGATCTCGAACGGGTACGCTCCGAATCGTGCGAATTTCCCGCAATCTCACATATTGCGCGCTATGCTGCTCATCTACGGCGCCAATGGCTACACGGGACAGTTGATCGTTGCCGAGTGTGTACGTCGCGGTATTCGCCCCATTGTGGCGGGGCGCAACGCCGACGCGTTGCGTCCGTTGGCGTTGCGGCACGACCTCGAAATGCGCGTGGCCCCGCTGTCGCAGTCGCACACCCCGGGGCGGCCACGCCTCACCCCGCCCGGCACGTTGCCGCCCGCACCGCACGACGAACTGCTGTCGATGCTCGAGGGTGTGAAGGTGGTGCTGCACTGCGCTGGCCCCTTCTTCCGTACCAGCGCGCTCATGGTGCAGGCCTGTCTCGAGGCCGGCGTGCACTACCTCGACATCACCGGCGAAATCGCGGTCTTCGAAGCCTGCCGCCAGCGTCACGCGGTGGCGCGTGAACGTCAGGTCGTCATCCTGCCCGGGGTAGGCTTCGATGTGGTGCCCACCGACTGTCTTGCTGCCCGGCTGGCGGCAGCGCTGCCCGGCGCCTCGCTGCTCGAACTGGCCTTCGCCGGCGGCGGCGGGTTCAGTCGCGGGACCCTCAAAACCATGTTGCTCGGCGGTACCGACGGCGCCATTCGCGAGGACGGAGCCATCGTGCCCGTGCCGCGCGGGTGGCGCACGCAGCGCATTCGTTTTCGCGACAAGGCGCGCGATGCCGTGACCATTCCGTGGGGCGATGTCAGTACGGCCCAGTGGAGCACGCGCATCCCCAACATTCACACCTACATTGCGCTACCGGGCGGGACGCGGTGGCTGGGCGCCATGCAGTCGCTGGTGCAACCGCTGCTCGACATCCCGGCTACGCGCCGTTTCATCGAACGCCAAATCGACGGCAATGTGCGCGGCCCCAACGCCTCAGTGCGCGCCAGTGCCCAGATGCAACTGTGGGGGCGTGTTACTCATCCCGACGGGCGCACGGTCGAAGACACCGTCACCACGCCGGAAGGCTATCGTTTTACGGCACTGGCGGCGGTGGAGAGCGCTCGGCGTGTCCTGGAGCGACCGCCGACCGCCGGATACCACACGCCCGCCACGGCGTTCGGCTACGACTATCTGCACGAGCTGCTCAAGCTGTAGGTGGCATGTGCGGCGTTGACGGGCGCGCCGGCGTGGTGCACATCTGGACATGCCGAACTCCCGACTCTTCGCCCGCACAGCGCTGCTGACCGCGCTTCACGTGGTCACCGCCGCGACGCTGTCAGCCCAGTCGAGCGTGGCTCCGCCGCCTGACTTCGATGTTGCCGATCGCCGCGGCCTGCTCGCGCGGGCAATACCGGCCGTAGACAGTGTGATGCGTGCGTTCATGGCGCGCACCCGGGCACCGGGCATTGCGTACGGCATTGTCGTCGACGGCACACTGCTGCACGTGGCGGCCCACGGTTTGCGCGAGGTGCCAAGTGGTGCGCCAGTGGACACCAGCACCGTGTTTCGCATTGCCAGCATGACCAAGAGCTTCACGGCGTTGGCCATTCTGCAGCTGCGTGATGCCGGCAAGCTGTCGCTCGACGATCCCGCCGAACGGTATGTGCCGGAGCTGCGCACGCTGCGCTACGCGACGAGTGATGCGCCGCGCATCACGATCCGGCATCTGCTCACGCATTCTGCCGGGTTCCCGGAGGACAACCCGTGGGGTGATCAGCAGCTCGATGCCACCGAGGCCGACTTGTCGCGTCTCATTCGCGCCGGCATTCCGTTCGCCAACGTACCGGGTGTGGCCTATGAGTACAGCAACTTCGGTTTCGCCATTCTCGGACGCATCGTGGTGAACGTGAGCGGCCTGTCGTATGCGCGCTATGTCACCCAGCGCATACTGAAGCCGCTCGGCATGACGAGCACCACCATGGAGTCGCGCGCGGTACCAGCATCGCGACTCGCGCACGGCTATCGGCTACAGGACGGCGCGTGGCTCGAAGAACCGCCGCTGCCAGACGGGTCATTCGGCGCCATGGGGGGCATGCTGACGAGTAGCGCCGATCTTTCGCGTTGGGTGGGGCTCATGCTGAGCGCCTGGCCGGCGCGCGACGGTGCGGAATCACCGGTACTCAAGCGCTCGTCATTGCGCGAAATGCAGCAGCTGTGGCGGTCGGCCGGAGCCACGGCTGCGCGCAGCGGTGCGAATGGCTTGTCGTTGAACGCTGGTGGCTATGCGTACGGCTTGCGTGTATCGCAGAACTGCCAGTTCGCGCACATCGTGGCGCACAGCGGCGGACTCCCCGGATTCGGCTCGCAGATGCGCTGGCTGCCTGAGTACGGCGTGGGCATCATCGCGCTTGGCAATCTCACGTACACAGGGTGGAACACGCCCATCGACGCGGCCTTCGAGGTGCTCGCAAAGAGCGGTGGATTGGTGCCGCGCACAGTGCGTGCGGCGCCGGTGCTCACGGCCATGCGTGATCAGGTCACGCGGCTCATCACGGCGGGATGGAGTGCACCGCTCGCCGATAGCGTGGCCGCGATGAATCTCTATCGCGACGAAAGTCAGTCGCGCCGTGCCGCACAAATCACGCAGCTGGTGCAAGCCGCCGGCGGCAACTGCCGCGCCGACGGCCCCATGTGGGTGGAGAACGCCCTGCGAGGCGAGTGGAAGCTCACCTGCGCCACCGGCGCGTTGCGCGCGCGTATCACGCTGGCCCCGACCACACCGGCGCGCGTACAACTGCTCGAGGTATCCCCGTTCCCTGCCGACGCCCGCGTCGGCCCCGCCCCGAGCTGCCGACCGTAGGCGAATTGCTTGTCGTGGTCCCGCCAAGACCCAGGGCGGCGCTGTCGCCGCGCAACGATGCGTCGAGTAGATCGGTACGCGGCGGCACCCATCCCGGGATCCAGCCGTTCGGGAACGAACAGACACCATTCGTAGGCACGACAACGTCGCTGAAGCCGCTTCCGCCTATCCCAAAGCGGGCGTCACTCAGCAGCAGCTGTGCAGGCGACACGCGTTGCCACACTGGGGTACGCATGAAGTACAGCGCCGCGTGTACTTCGCACCGCACGCGCGCCAGCGTTGGCAAGTCGGCGAGCGGCGCACTCCACGACGAGCGCCACACCACACTCGCCGTTGGCACAAACAGCGGATCGGCGCGCCCTGCGAGACCCGCCAGCACGTCGCTCCCGATACGACCCTGCTGGTAGCGAGCCGAGCACACCTCCAATGATCGTACGGCACCGAACGGCGCCACGAAGGCCGAGGTCACGCGGTATCGCTCGCTATCGCGGCTCATCACGAGCGCCGACCAGCATCCCCAATCACCGGGACCAGGGTTGAGCACCACATCGAGCACCTGCGACGCCCCAACGCCGGCAGCACTTGACGCCGCGGCCCGAACCGTAGCCTCGGCGCGCGACGAGGCCACGAAGAACAGCGCCGTCACCAGTCCCCACGTCAGCATGCCCGATGCCGTACGCTGCACTCCACCCAACATCCGCTGCACAAGCGGCCAGGTCGCAGCGAACACCAGCAACACCACCGCCACATCGCGCGCCACCTGACCAAGGAACCACACTGCCGCCAGGATGAGCAGGTAGAACAGCGGCAGCAGCACTTTGCCCACGCTCGACGGCCGATTCCAGAAGAGCGCGGGAATGGCCACCAGCCACAGCCAGGGCTCCACGATGAACACCGCGTCCCCGTAATACCACCGCCCGTCGAACGGCCAGAACGGGTGCACCCCGTAGCTGTTCGTGAAGTCGAGCAGCAAATGCGACAGCGTGCCCACCAGCGCCACCACCAACAGCGCCCGCGATACCAGCCTGCCACTCCCCCCCACCCAGCGCCTCGCCACCCACCACAGCAACAGCGCACTCGCCACCGCCCACACGATCGTGTGTGTGTGTCCGCGATGGTGCAGCAGATACCCCAGTGGGCCCATGTCGAGCACCGGACCGGAGTACACCAGATCGCTGTCGGGAAATTCCGCCGCCACGATACCGAGCACACTCAAGGCTCGGCGAATGCGAGGCGTTACCGGCACCTTCCGGTGCTCCAGCCAATGGCCCGCGGCATCCGCCACGAGCAAACCCGCGAGTCCATGCGTAACGTTGTCCACGCCTGCATTTGCAGACACGCCATGCCTGCTGTCAACCACTCCCCATGCACGCATCCGATTTCGATCGCTTTCGGCCGGCCCTGACCGGCCTCTGTTACCGCATGCTGGGTTCTCTTACCGATGCCGAAGACGCGGTGCAGGAGACGATGCTGCGTGCCTGGAAATCGCGCGATTCGTTCGACGGACGCGCCCAGCTCTCCACTTGGCTGCATCGCATCGCCACCAATGTCTGTCTCGACGCCCTAAGCGGCCGGTCACCGCGGTGGCGCCCGTTTGACGTGCGACCGGTCGGGAACACCCGTGAGGAGCTGGCAACCAGACCCGCCGAATATTGGGTCGAGCCAATTCCCGATCTGGCCGTCATTCCCGCCGATATCGACGTGCACGAGCAGGCCGTGCTGCGCGAAAGCATCCGACTCGCCTTCGTGGCCGCCCTGCAGCATCTGCCGCCGCGCCAGCGCGCCGTACTCATTCTCACACAAGTGCTCAATTGGTCGGCCGCCGAAGTTGCAGAATCCCTCGACATGACGGTGGCAGCCGTCAATAGCGCCCTCCAGCGTGCCCGTGCGACACTCGCCGAACGCAATGCCACCGCAGAGCTCGACCGACTGGTTGCGCTTGGCTCGCGCGAACAGTCGGCCGACAACGTCACCCTCACGCCGAAGCAGCGCCAACTCGTCGACGACTTCGTGGCCGCATTCGAAGCGTACGACGTCCCGCGGCTCACCGCGCTGCTGCGCGATGACGCAACCATGTGCATGCCACCCTACGATCTCTGGCTGCAGGGTCGGGCCGATATCGCCGATTGGCTCACGGGGCGTGGGTGCGGCTGCCAAGGGTCGCGACTCGTTCCTACGCAGGCGAACGGCAGGCCAGCGTTCGCGCAGTATCGACAGGGTGGCGCGCAGCCGTGGGCACTCGTGGTGCTGGAACTCGATGGCGATCGGATTGGCAGCATGACCTACTTCCTCGACACCGCCACTCTCTTTCCGCGCTTCGGCGTCCCGCCGATGATTTCCCGCGCGGGCGACAGTCCAACGGCAGTTCACCCGTCCTGATCCGCTGCGATCAGCGCTCGAACCACAGCCCCAGCCACCGGACTCGTCATGCCCCGGATGATTTTCCCCAACCTCGCCGTGAATGACCTGCCGCGCACCAAAGCCTTTTGGAGGGCGCTCGGTTTCTCCTTCAACACGCAGTTCACCGACGACAACGCCGCCTGCATGATCGTGAATGATCTGGCATGCGTGATGTTGCTGGCCGAACCCTTCTTCAAAGGCTTCACCAGTCGGCAGGTGTGCGATACCGCCACGCACACCGAGGCGTTTCTGGCTCTCGAGTTGGACTCACGCGCCGAGGTGGAAACCATGGTAGCGACCGCCCTCGCCAATGGCGGCACCGCCGCGCAGCCGCCCAAAGATCACGGCTTCATGTTCCAGTGGAGCTTCTACGATCCGGACGGCCACCACTGGGAGCCGTTCTTCATGGACCCTTCGTACGTGCAGGCCGGCTGATCGCTTGCGGCATCAGGGTGGGGATACCGCCAGACGAACGGCCTCAACCAACTCGCGCTGCCCCAACGGCTTCTGCAGAACGGCGGCTACGCCCGGAAGCACCATCGACTCCGGGATGTGGCCGCTCAGCGCAACTACCGGCACATTGGGGGCCGCGGCACGCAGCATCGGTAGCGCCTGTTCGCCGGGCACCCCCGGCATGGAAAGGTCGAGTAGAATCAGCACCAACCCCGGTACGCCGCGCGCCAACATAGCCAGGGCCGCCTCGGCGCCGTCGGCGACCTCGGCGTACATACCGGCGTGCGCCAGCTGACGCGCCAGCACGGTGCGTACCATGGGTTCATCGTCGATCACCAGCACCGTACCGTACAACCCGGCGCCCGCTTCGTTGGCTGCCAGCGCCACACGCTCCGTAACCGTGTCCACCAGCGGCAGATCGATCGTAAACGTGGTGCCGCGTCCGAGTTCGCTTTGCACGCGCCATCTGCCGCCAGCCTCGGCTATGGAATGGAAAGCCGATGCGAGACCGAGCCCGGTTCCGATCCCTGCCGCCTTGGTGGTATAGAACGGCTCACCAAGCCGACGCAGCGTTTCTGATGACATGCCCGACCCGGTGTCGGTCACGGTGAGCGACACCGTGGCCGGCCCCGACATCGCCAAGCGCACTGCCAACGTTGGCCCCACCGTGCCCTGCATCGCGTCGCGCGCATTGAGCAGCAAATTGAGCACGACCTGCTGCATGGAACTGGCACTCGCCCGAACGAATGCCTCACGCACAGCGAGATCGTCGACGATGGCAATGGTTCGATCGAAGGTCTGGCGACAGATGTGCAGCGCTTCGCGCACGATCGGCACGAAGTCCACCTGCGCCACGTCGCGCGACTCGACCCGACCGAGCGCCAGCATGCGCTTGACCAGATCACTGGCGCTCAACGCCGCCCGTTCGGCATCGGCCAAGTGCTGCGCCACGTCAGCGTCACTGGCCTCGCGCGCCAGCTCGCGCGCCAGCTGCACGTTCGGGAGAATCACCGCCAGCATGTTGTTGAAATTGTGTGCAATCCCGCCCGCCATGTCACCCAACGCTTCGCGCCGCTGACTGCGACGCAAAGCGTCGGCCATCATCTGCTCGCGTGTGGCATCGAGAATCACGCCCGTGTACAGCACGCCTTCTGGCGTTTCCTGCGGGACGCCGTACACACGCCCCCAGCGCAGTTCGCCCTGTGCGGTGGTGAACGGCATGACCTGCTCGAACGGCAACAAGGCCTCCACCTCGCTGTCGATGGCGGTCCACACCGCGTCGAGGTGCGCCGGGTCGATCAAACTGAACAGCAGCTGTGGATTCCGCTGCACGTCGGCAGCTGGCAGACCCGAAATCTCCTGAATGCGCCCGGCCGCGAACGTCAGGCGACCTTCGCGGTTCGGACGGTGCGCATACTGATACACCACGCCGGGAATGGCGTCGAATACGCGCTCCAGCTGCTCGCGGTTGGCGTTGAGTGCCTCGAGCGCATTCCGTTCCGCGGTAACGTCGGCGAAGGTGGCCAACACGCCCGTCATGGTGTCCATGCCGGGTTCGTGCAACGGGCTGGCGTGCACATCGAGCCACGCGAGATCGCCATTGGGCCGGTGTACGCCCAGCTGTGCGCGCGCCGGCGTACCCGTACGCGTGGTGATCTCCAAGGGAATGTCGTCGCTTCCGGCCGGTGTTCCATCGGGGAGTGTGAGTCTCCACGACGGGTCCATGGGATGTCGACCGGTCATCTGCTCGACCGTCAATCCGAGCACGCGCTCCGCCGAGGCGTTGGCCGCCCGGATGCTCCCGTCGACGTTGTGAATGACCAACCCTTCCGTCATGGAACGGAAGACGGCGAAATAGATGGCCTCGTGCGCCCGCAGGGTGCGCTGCGCGATACTTACGTCGCTGAATGAAATGAGCACCCGTTCCACGCTGCCATCGGCCGCAAACTGCGGCACGGCGCTCACGAGAATCCAGACCCGCTCCGTGGCATCGCCGCGACGCACACCCAGCACCACTCCCTGCACCGCACGACCGGTGCGCAACGCACGCGGTCCGGGGTGCGCATCGTCGGGGACCTGCGTGCCGTCCGGTCCCACCACATCCCAACGCGCATCGACCGTGGTTCGCGAGGTGATTTCGTGCGTGGTGATGCCCAGCAGACTCGTCGCCTTCGCGTTGGCATACACGATGCGCAGATCGCGGTCTTGTACGACCACGCCCACGTCGAGCGCCTCAAGCACTGCCAGATGGTGACAGTCGTGGCCGCTGCCCGCCGTACTCGGCGTATCGTTGCCATCCGACGAGAACGTGGAATCGTGCGCAGCGAACGAGCCGGACATACGCGGGCGACTAGGCTCCGAAACCGTGCAGAAGGTCAAAGCGCGCCGGGAAGCGGCGGGCTCTCAAACGATCCACTCGGCAACGGCACCCGTCAATATGCCGCCACCGTTACAACGGGGGATACTTGAGTCGCCACTCCGGCTCGGAGCGGTATTCGGCAGCGAGATCTTCGGCCATCTGGGTGATGACGTCGCGCAGTTCGAGCGCCTCCAGCCAGCGCGGCGGAATGACCGACATGCCATGCATGGTGCCAAGGATCTGCCCGGTGAGCGCGCCCACGGTACAACTATTGCCCGAGTGATGGGTAGCCAGCACGAGCGCCTTCTCGAAACTCTCCGGCGTTGGCTCGGGGTGACACAATGCGCAGTAGAGGGCCAGCCCCAGGGCATCATGCGCCAGCTTGCCGTTGCCGATTTCTTCAAGTTCGAACCACCCCGGATCGATGCCGGCGAAGCGCACCTGATTGGCCCGCTCGATGGCGTACCGCACCACCTGCGCCGGACGGTTCTGGCCGGCGATGAACATGCCGCGGGTGATGGCCGCCGTCACGGCCACCTGAATGGTGGTGCCGTGCATGAGTTGGGAGAGGATGACGGCCATGTACCCAGCCGACACCAGACCGTGCGGGTGGCCATGCGTGATGGCGGCAATTTCCGTGGCCAGCCGGAAGGGATCGTCGATGGGGAACATGGCCGCCGGCGCGCAGCGCGCCATGGCCCCGGCCCCGGCGGAACTGGTGATCGCTTCCTCTGGCGTGCCCAACCCGCGCCGCTTGAGCGCCAGCAGCGTGATCTTGTCCGGCTGCCGCTCGACCCAGAGCTCGGGGATGTCGAGCAGCCACCCGCGCGCCGTTTCGAGATGCTCGGGCGGCGGTCCAATGTGCCGCTGGGTGAGCAACCAGCGCCGCATCGCGTTCCGAATGATCGTGGGCGGGTAGTAGCTACGATACCCGTGCGACATGACGCGCACCCGCAGCAGCGCCTCGGCCACGAACAGCATGAGCTGCGTATCGTCGGTAAGCGCACCGGTCGTGCCGTGCAGCGGCGCAAAATCGCGCAGGCCACGCGCACCGAAAGTGGCGACGATGTCCTGACTGTTGCGAAACTCGAGCGGACCGCCCAGCGCATCGCCGACCGCCCCACCAAACAGGCACCCCAGCACCCGATCGCGGCGGTCAGTTGGTGTGGCCTTGGTCTCCATCGAGCGCCGCGGACCATAAATCGTTATCGGAAGCCGGTCGTGCAATCCCATGTGGAAGCAACCAGGATGTCGGGTCAATGAATGGTCGCGACGGCGTGAGCACCCATCACTCAACCGTACCGCGTTCTCCGATCCAGTATGCGACCTTCGTCAATAGCAAAATCGTGCAACTCATCCGCAAAACCGTGCCGATCGACGCAAAATGCGCGGAAATCGTCCCACGAGATGACAGCGCGATGACAGAGCCCGCGTTTGCGCCATTTCGCGCGCCAAAAACCCGAAAAATTCGCGTCGTTTTCCGTTTTGAGATGACACTTTGATGACACCCCACCGTCGAGTCCGACTCCGCCGACGTGATGCCCGACACCAATCAGATGACGGCCGCTACACAATGGCACCAAACCGGTGGAACCCACTGCGGGCACCGGCGTATAGAACACCATGTGAAGGGGGTGGGGCCACAGCGGCCGTGGACGGACTCGGAGGGGGGTCCGTACACGGCCGTTGTGTATTGGCGGCCGCGCCGTCAGCCGCTCAACGCCTCACGCCGAACGAATACACGGTTCGCGACGTCAGTGTGCTTCCCGGCCGCAGCACGGTGGTCGGAAACGCCGCCTGATTCGGCGAGTCGGGGTAGTGCTGCGTTTCCAGGCAGAAGCCGGTTCGCTGCGCGTAGACCTCGCCCCGCTTTCCCGTGATAGTGCCGTCGAGAAAGTTGCCCGAGTAAAACTGGATGCCGGGTTCGGTGGTGTGCACATCGAGGGTGCGCCCGCTCACAGGTTCGATCACCTGCGCCGCGTGCACGAGCCCGGCGCTGTCGCGCACACCGCCGAGTACGAAGTTGTGATCGTAGCCGCCACCGTAGCGCAGTTGCGTATCGTTGGCGTTGATGCGGGCGCCGATGGCGTATGGCGTGCGGAAATCGAATGGTGTACCTGCCACCGCCTGCAGCGTACCGATTGGAATGAGCGTGGTGTCCACCGGCGTGAATTGCTCGGCGAACAGTTGCACGGCGTGCTGCAGGATGGGCTGCGCGCCAGTACCGCTGAGATTCCAGTACGTGTGCTGCGTGAGGTTCACCGGCGTAGCCTTGTCGGTGGTCGCCTGGTAGTCGATAACCCACCGGTTGTCGGCCGTGAGCGTGTATGCCACGGTACTGGTGAGCGTACCCGGATATCCCTCGTCGCCGTCCTTGCTTACATGGCGCAACACAAGACTCGTGTCGGACGCCGCCTGTACGTCCCAGCGCACCCTGTCGAACCCGGTCACCCCGCCGTGCAGCGCATTGGGACCATTGTTGGTTGCCAGCGAATAGGTGGCGCCATCGAGGGAAAACCGCCCCTTCGCAATGCGGTTGCCATAACGGCCAATGAGGGCACCGAAATACGGCGAACTCTCGAGATATCCAGGCAGCGAATCGTAGCCCAGCACGATGTCACCGCGCTTCCCGGCGCGATCGGGCGTCTCGAGCGACAACACGATGCCACCGTAGTCCATCACCCGCATGCTCACGTCGCCGTTGCGCAGCGTGTAGACATGTACCGAATCACCATTCGGCAGTACCCCGAACGGCGCTCCTCTCACCGACACGGCGTCGGTCGCCTCGGCTGAAGTCACCACCTCTCCACGTTGCGGTTGGTCGGATCCACACGCCACACTCGTCAGCAGTACGCCCGTGCGGGCCATCGTGTGCAGATACCGCTTCATGGCCGCTTCTCCGTGAGTCTGAGGACACTGGTGGTGTAACCGTCGGCGTTCGCGCCATCGACAGGGAACGTGACCGGAATCAGGCGCATCTGCCCCTGCTCCCACACGCGGAAGTCATACCGTCGTCCCGCCACCCCTTCGAGACGCACGTCGTACGTCCCGTTCTCGAGGCGTTCCGACAGAATGCGCGGTGCGGCCGATCGGGCACCCACGTCGGGAGGCATGTTGGGCGCCTCGATGGCGTAGCCCCCAGTGTAGCCCACCGTGAGCGTCGCGCGCTCTACAAGGTCCTGACGAACAGCCACGTGCAGGTCGCCGGCCTGCTGTTCGATAACGGGGGCGGCGATCCCGCCCCCCACGACCGACGGCATCGCCACGCTCGCGCCCAGCGGCAACGCCGGGGCGAACGTCACCGTGAGCGGTGTGCGGTCAGCACCGCGGCGTACCACGTCGAGCGAGAGCATACCCGCCCGCCGCCGTACGGCGAATGACAGGTGCGTGCTGCCCACCGGTATGTTGTCCACGCGCAGCGAATCCCAACTCGGTGGTAGATGCGGGGCAATGCGCACCGTTCGCGCTGGCGCATCCACGCTGAGCCCGAGCAAGCCGCGCACCAGCGGCGTGAGCACCATACTGGTGGCGAAGAACTGCTGCGGCACGTGCGTGTCGAGTGGCTTGTACAACCGCCCGGACATCACTTCAGGATTGCGTCCACGCGCATGATCGAACGAACTGCGCGCCACCGTCTGCAACGCAAACAATCCCGCCGGTGCATTGTGATACGTGTAGTGCGCCAGGCTGGTGAAACCAGTGATGAAGCCCCACACGGCGCCGTTGTTGTAGTGCAGTGGGTCGAATAGTGCGTTGGTGCTGGCCAGCGGGCGCACTCCCCAATCGGTGGTCACCGCCGAACCGGCCAGACGCTGTGCCATTTGCGCTCCGCGCTCGGCCTGGAACACACCGAACGCCATGGCCGTGGCCGACCACGCCGTAAGCGCCGGGTTCACGGTGCCGTCCTGCAACAGCGCGAAAGCATACTGCCCTTGCGAGGGAAGCCAGAACTTGGCCTCCATGGTGGCGAGCGCCTTCTCGCGCGTGCGGCGGGCCTGCTTCGCCAGCGTGGGTTCGTTCATCACGGTCGCCAGGCGCGCCATCCGATCGAGGGCCGTGACCCACACGCCGCTCATGTACACGTCACTCAGAATGCCGACCTGCAGGTCACCCACTTCGAGCGCGCCCGCACCGGCACTCGGATTCTCCATGAGGCCGTCGCCGTTCTTGTCGGTGGCGAGTGACCACGCGAATGCCTTCTTGAGGTTGGGCCACAGCGTACGCAGCACATCGTGATCAGCCGTCTGCGCCCAGTACTCGGCGAACGCGAGCATCCAGAACGGCGTGGTATCACCGTGGTAGAAGGCGTACGGATAGCCCCACCAATCGGTGCGCGCTGCGGCCTGCGAGATCTCGTGCGTGATCTTGCCGTCGGCGCGCTGGTACTTCGCGAAGAAACGCAGCACGCCTTCGCGCACCAGCGGCCCCTGCCCCACACCGCTCATCGCGAAACTGTTGATGGCCGCATCACCACCGAAGAACCAGCCGAACCCGGGGCGATCACTCGCACCACCGGACAGTCCGTAGCCGGCCGTAAGCCCGCAGCCGAGATCGGGGTTGCAGACGTAGCTGTCATCGAGGTTGACCTTGGCCCACTCCACGGCCGCATTGAGCAGCGTGTCCGGCGTCTGTACGGCCAGCTGCGTGGTGCGGATGCTGTCGGCGTGCGCCACTCGGCGCTGCCACTCACGCAGCGCCGCTCCCGGCGCACTCAGCCGAGCATAGAGCGCGAGCGCCGAATCGCGCGACATCTGTCCACCGGCAAGCACGATGGGGATATACGCGACCCGTGTGTTCACGTTGCGGCCGGGCGGTTCCCCCAATCGGGGCGCGGTGTACCGTTCGTCTGCTCCGCCCACGCCCAGCACGAGCTGCGGTGGCGCCGCCGCCAACATGTGGGCCAGCACATCGCTTGCCTCGGTAACCGCCGGGCTGCCCATGAAGGCGTTCACGGCGCGCTTTCCCTCGGAAAAGAGAAACGCCCGTGCCTGCTGTTCCCACACCAGATATTGCCCGCCAAGCCCCGCTGGCCAGGCGTAGTGAACGTCGGGACGAAAGCGGGCGATGATGTCGAGCGGGCGCACGGCATCCACTTCGAGCAGCATGATGATGGCCGGGGCATCGAGCGCGGCGAACACGTGCTGCTGCACCGTGAACTGCTCGTACGCGTACGTGATGCTCACCCCTTCGGGACGCACCGTCACACGCTGCGCGATGCTGTGTCCGGAGATGGGCTCCGTGTACTTGGGCACCCGGAAATGCAGCTCGAAGTCGTGCAACCACTTGATGGGCCACGACCAGAACTCGAAGCGACCATCTTCGGTACCCATGGCCAGCGCGCGCCGGCCGGCACTCGAAACGAACGCGCCGGCCCGCACGGGGCCGGTGATCGCGAGGGCACTCGATCCCAACGGGAAATACGGCACGGTGCCGGCACGACCGCTACCGGCACCACCCGTGTCGAACACCGCCCGCTGTACCGGCGGCGGCGCGCCTGGCACACGTGGCGGTGGATCCTGCGCGAAAATGGGTATAGCGAGCAGCAGCGCGCACGCCGCCACCACCGAATGGGTGAGAGGCATGCGCTAAGCTGGCGCGCTTACCACCAAGGTTGCAAATCGAAGCCGACCGGGCAGGTGCCATCAACGGCTTCGGTCACGATCGGCTGGCCGTTCGCCCCCCTCGCCACACACACGAGATCCTGACGACGCGCCACCGACGACTCCGACAGCTGGGGTTCCGTAGGCGAGGCGCAGGCGGCCAGCGACACAGTGGCGAGCGGCAACAGAACGGTCAGGAGAGTGCGGCGTGACGTGGTCATCATGAACGGGCTCCGGAGAAGGGTGAGCCCGCATAGTGTCACGCTCCCGGCATTTACATGAGATCCTTCTCGGCACAAAGTGGACGCCAGCGGCCCGATTGCACGAGTTCGCCGTTACACCTGCGGCAAACCGGCCGGATTCTCGCCGATGGGGCAAGACAAAACCGCCGACACTGCCTCGTCGCAGCGCCGGCGGCTTCGCCCTGCAATCCGAGCCATTCCAATCAATCGTGGCGTTGCCTCGACGCCATGAAATTCGGGTCTTCGGAAAACCTGCCGTGAGCAGGGGCACGACACGGAGCGCGTTTCCGGCCCAAAGTGGACGCCAGCGGCCCTCCAATTGGGGCCGCTGGCGTCCACTTTGGGTGCGGCCGACTCTAGGAAGGCCGCGAGATTCGCCGTACGATGCGTGCATGACGCATTCCCTCCCGGCGCCGATTGGCGCTTCCAGTGCTGCCGAATGGCTCTCCCTCGCGGCTGCCCGGCTGGCCGCCATGCCCGGCGATGTCGCCGATGTGTTGGCCACGGTGGCCATGCACACCGCCACCCTTGAGCGGCACCCCGATCTGAGGGCGCCATCGGCTGCCGCCCTTGCCGCCCTTAACCCGGCGCTCTCGCCCCTGCCGGTGCAGCAATTGCTCTTGGCCCCCGAGCATCAAGCCAACCAATGGCTCCAGCTGTCGGCGCTCGCCGAGCACCACGGCGAGCCGGTGCTCGCCCGCATCATCGTCGATGCGCTCGCGGAGCGGCTGGGCGAACACGACGCCGGCCGGGCCACCAGTTCTGGCATGGACGATGTCGAGCGCGCGGAACTGCTTGCGCTCTGCTTTACGCGACGCGGGCGCATGGCGCGGGTCGCGGGATACCTCGACGACGCGCAATGCCACTTCGACGAGGCACTGGCACTTACCCGCAGTAGCTGGCGTGATGCGCGCTTGGCCGCCGAGCTCGGGCTCACCAATCTTGCCGTGGCGCGCGGCAACTATCCGCAGGTGGCGGCGCGGTGCACGGCGCTCCTTGCGCACAGCGACGCCGCGGCGGTGCTCGCTCCTGTTCACCGCGTCGCGCTGTACCAGATGCGGGCCATCGCGTCGCGGAAACGCGGAGCGCTCATCGACGCGCTGCTCGACAGCTGGCAGGCGTACGATCTACTCGGTCATGCCAGCGCCCATCGCGCCGAGCTCATCGTGTCGATGGCCGAAACGGCGCTCGAATGTGGCGACGTGGTGGCCGCCGAAGCCGGGTTCCACAACGCCGAGCACGAGGCCCGGGCCACTGGCGCGCCACTGCGGGTACAGGTGGCAGCCGCCGTCGGCACCGCGCGCGTGGCCCTCGTCCGCGGCACCCGGGCCGTCGTGTTGAGCGCCGCGAATGATCTCGACCGGTTGCTGCGGCAACCACTCGCCCCGCGCGAGCGCGCGCAGGCGCTCATGACCCGCGCGGCCTGCTATCAGTTCACCGCCGAACCGTCGCTCGCCTCGGCAGCGCTGGGCGAAGCGCGAGAGTTGGCAGAACGCCACGCCTTCCACGACCTCTCCTTCGGCCTCGAGGCGCTTCGCGTCGACTCAGCGGCCACGGTGGCGGCACCCGCACGCCATCCGGCGCTCGCGCGCTTTGGCGCCCTCGCGGCCATGGCCTGATTCGCATGGCTTCGCCCGGCACTCCACGCCGTCAACCGCTGCCGGCAACGCTCCTGGTTTGGGCGTTGCCGGATTCGGTCGTGGCGCTGCTGCGCGAAGCCGTGGGGCGTGATGCGCAGCTGGTCGTGGTGCGGAATGGCGGCACGGCCACCGACTACATGCGACGCGCCGGATCGCTCTGCCTGGTGGTGCCGGTGCTGCGTGACCGCTTCGACCCCTTCTGGACCGAATACACGGTTGTGCGCGAGCGCTTCCCGAACGTGCCGGTCGTGGCCGTCGCCACGCCTGGTGTGTCGAGCATGCAGGCCGTGGTGCGCCTCTCGCAGCTGGGGATCAGCGACCTCATCGACGGCAACGAAGGTCTGCGTCCCGACGAGGTGCGGGCAGCGCTCGCCAAGGTGTACAACGACACCACAATGCAGCGCATCTGGGCCGCGCTCGAATCCACCTGCGAGGAGAGCGGCGCGAGGTGCCCCGACGATCTCGCGACCATGCTACGGCGGGCGCTGCGGTACGCACACGAACCACTCCCGGCGAGCAAACTGGCCGCACTCATGCAGATGCACGAGCGCACGCTGCGGAAGTACTGCGAGAGCCGTGGGCTGCCATCACCGCAGATCATCGCTGGGTGGGCGCGTCTGCTTGTCGCGGCACTCTATCTCGACGACCCGGGCCGTAGCATCACCAGCATTTCGGAATTGCTGGCGTACCCCACGCCTGGCGCGCTGCGCAAGCAGATCCTGCGCTACACCACGCACAGTCCGCGGCAGCTGCGTACGCAGGGTGCCATGACCGTGGTGCTACAAGAGCTGAAGCAATCGTTGCAGATGCCGGGCACTCCGGAGACAGCGGACACCGCCACCCGCCCTCGACTCGTGCTGCTTCGCAGCGAAGACGTGGCCTGAACGCCGCGCGGCGCGCCTTCCGCATGGAAAGCGCGCCGCGTTTCGTGCGTGAACCGCCCGCCGTTTACATCGCCGGCGCGCGCAGATCCTGCAGGGCCTTCTTCAGCAGGTCCGTCTTCTTGCTGTCACAGCCACGCGCCCCTTCCGCCGCGCTCACCGCCGCGTCGAGCGCCGTGTTGCGCGCCGCGCCGCTGGCCTTCTCGGCCGCCGCGATTTGCGTGCGCAGGCTGCTCACCGCGCCCGCCGCACATCCCTTGCGCTCGAGCTGGTCGGTGAACGCCTTGGCCAACGGGAAGCTGGGCGGCCACGAAATCTTCGGCTGACCCTGCGCGTTGAGCTGGTCCCACTTCACCGTGTTGGCCGCATCGATTTCGTTCTGCGAGATGTGCTCACTCGGCACCAGCTGCGCCACATCCATGCCGCGAGCGATTTCCGAGCTCACGATGTTGCCGTTGTACCAGTACACCGACCACGAGCCACCCATCTGCATGCGCGTGCCGTCAACCGGGCCACGATCGAAGCTCGCGATTTCCTTGGGGTTCTTCGTGTCGCTCCAGTCAAACACCGAGATGCCGCCCTGGTACCAGGCCTGCACCATGATGTCGCGCCCCGGAATCGGAATCAGCGAGCCGTTGTGCGCCACGCAGTTTTCGTTCGAGCTCTGGTACGTGGGGATCTTGTAGTAGCTGCGGAACTGCAGCTTCTTCTTGCCGGTGCTGGGGTCGTTCACGATGTCGAAAATCGCGTTCGCGCCCCACTCCGGCTTGTCGCCGGCGCGGCACTTGGGCGCGCCGCCGCCGCCCCATTCGTCGCTGAACAGCATGGCCGTGCCGTCGTTGTTGAACGTGGCCGAGTGCCAGTACGCGAAGTTCGAGTCAGCCGCGGCATCGAGACGCACCGGATTGGCCGGGTCGCTGATGTCCATGAGGATGCCGTGCCCTTCACACGCGCCACCGGCCAGACCAAGCGCCGGGTACACGGTGATGTCGTGGCACTGCGAACGCTCGCTCACCTCGCCGCTGTTGGCGTTGCCGCCAGCCGGGTTGGCGAAGATACGATTCACGGCAGCCTGCACCAGCGGACGCGCCGCCGTGCTGTCGGCGCCGTTGGCCGCGCTCGCGCCACGCGCCTTGGCCAGACTGTCGAGGATGGGACGCACGAGCTGACCCGGCGCCACCATGTCCATGCCGCTCTGCGGATTCTTCGCGATGAACGCGCCCGCCGAACGCGCCGTGGCGAGCTGCTGCGCCGCGGCCGCCTTGTCGGCATCGGACAGTCCGTGACGCGGCGGCTCCTTCAGGCCGGCAAAGATGTTGGCACGACCCACCACCGACGCCTTGCTGGGATCGGCAAGCGGCACCTTGATGATCTCGATGCGCAAGCGCGACGAGTTCGGATCGTTGGAGGCCACATCACCGGCGCAGCCATCGAGCTCGCTGCTCGGACGAATGCCCGCCGAACCCGACACGTAGATGTAGATGTTATTCCGGTCCTTCGGGTCTTCCAGCACCGTGTGCGTGTGCGAACCGCGGCACGTCTGCACGTTGGCGACGAGCTTCGGCTCCTTGATGTTGCTGATATCGAAGATGCGCACGCCACGCATGCGCTCCTTGCTCACGGCCTGCTGCACGCCGCCGGGCTTGCAGTCGATGCGGCCGTTCTGCGCTTCGGCCGACATGAACATGAGATTCTTGTACACGCTCACGTCGTTCTGCGAAGCCGGGCACTCGTACGCCACCACGAGCTTCGGGCTCGACGGGTTTGAAATGTCCCACACCACCGGGCCGTTGTAGTTGCCCTGAATGACGTAGTTGCCCGTGAACGCGAGGTCGGAGTTGGTGATGCCAAGGAAACCGTTCGGCGACACCGCCTTGCCGACCACCTTCATGTTGGACGTGAACTCACCGGCGTCGAACAACCCGGCCTTGAGATTGTTGCGCGGATCGACCGCCGGATTGGCCGCGGTCTGCGGCTTCTTCGCCGGCGCGCACGCCGCGAGAGCGAAAACCGCGCCAGCCAGCGCGACACGAGTGGGGGAGAAATGCATGCGTATAGGTGTTATTGAAGGGTGATCCATCAGTCCTGCCGTCTGCAATCGGTCGTTCCTGCTATCTGCCGTTTTTGGTTCCTGCCGTCTGCCGTTTACGATCTCTCAAGCCGGCGGAAGCCAGCCCCGCTCCAGCATCATCGTGTACATGCGCTTGATCTCGGTGCTCTGATCCACTTCCACGTCGTTGGCGAACTTGAAAATGGTCTCGTCCTGCCCGGCACCGTCGTGCGTGAACAGCTCCTTGACCATCACAACAGCGCCCCGGTGGTGCTGAATCATGAAGGTGAGAAACAGCCGATCGAAGTCGGGGCCGCGCGAGGCGTCGAGCTCCTTGAGCTGCGCATCGGTGAGCATGCCGGGCATGCTCATGCCGCCCATGTCGTGCCCGCCGTGCCCACCCATGTCGTGGCCAGCGTGCCCACCGGCGGCCGCCGGCATGGTTACCGCACCCGTGCTGTCGACGGTGGGAATGGGCTGCAGGCGGTCCTTGAGCCACGTCTGCATGAGCGCGATTTCGTCGGTCTGCGCATTGATGATGCGCGCCGTCAGACGCTGCACCGCCGCGTCGGCGCCGTGCGACACCGCCCAGCGCGAAATCACGATGGCCTGCGCGTGGTGATGAATCATCCCCGTCATGAAGTCGATGTCCGCCTTCGTGTACGGGTAGCGCAAGCTGTCCGCGCGCGCGCGGGCAATGGCCCCGGCGTCACCACTCTGAAAGCGCGGGTCGCGCCCAATGCCGGCCGTCGCGCTCGCGCAGCCGCTCAAGAGCGCCCCGCCAAGTGTCAGCGCCGCGAGTACGCGGGCGGGATGAGAAAAACGGATGGGTGTCATGAATAAAGGGAGGATGGCAAACGTCACCGTGATTCAACGCACCGACTGGGGGGAACGCTAGAGGCCGGGTTTGGAGCGCGCCGGGCCCAACCCGCGACGGTCCCGCTCGCTTCCGCACGTGATGGCCTTCGAAAAGCGCGCCCGGGGTTTGAGGATATACCCATCCACCAGCTGGGTGTCCCCCGCCGTCCGGGCCGCGGCGTACCGCGGCGCACACGGCTCCCACAGCGCCTCGTCCATAGCGTCGGTGACCGGTTTCGGTACCCCACCCACCAGCCACCAGGCGGTCACCCCGCAAATCGCCACCAGCAGCAGCAGAAAGGATCTGGGCATACGCCAACACTCGCTGTCCCTCCCGCTTCGGGCAACTCCAAGGTGCGCAGATTCCCTTCCACGCAAAGCGCTCCCGGCCATTCACGGGGTCGGCCTGTCCCTCTAACTTCCCGGGATGAACGGATCGGACTGACCGGCAGTGCTCGATCGCCTGCAGCGGACCCTCGCCTGGATTGCGGCACCCGAGGGTTCCCCCATCGAGGCGTGGCGTCGCCGCATCCTCGCGGCCGTCCTGCTCGGCGTGTGCCTGCTCGGGTCGGTCGCGTATGCCGTCGGGGTGGGCGCCGCCTATCGCGCCGGCCAGCAGTCCGTGATCGTCGTCGACACGGTCTGCTTCATCCTCATCATCGCCATTACGGTCGGCCGCCGGCTCCCCTATGCCCTCCGTGCCGCCGTCCTCGCCCTGCTCCCCGGCGTCCTGGGCACCTTCTTCCTGTACGGATGGGGGTTCATGGCCGCCGGCTTTCCCTGGCTGCTGGCCTTCCCGATTTTCGCCAGCGTGTTGCTCGGTTTACGGGCCGGGCTCTGGGCGTTCGGCGCCACCACGGCCACTCTCGTGGCCTTCGGCCTGCTGCTGCCCTCGGGGGTCATGCCATGGTCGGCCGGCATGCCCGGCGCCGAGATCATGTGGTGGGTGAGTACCTCCAGCGTGCTCATGCTCGCCGGCATCGTCTCGCTGTCCACGGGCTATCTGTTCGACGGGCTGGGGCGCGAAGCCGAAGCGCGACAGGCGGCCGTGCGTGAAGCCGACCGGCGGGAGCGGCTCGCGGCACTCGGCACCCTCACCGGCGGTATCGCGCACGACTTCAACAACCTGCTGCAGCCCATCGTGAGCGACGCCGAGCACGCGCGTCGCCTCGTGGACGACCAGCATGCCGCGCAGCCGCTGCTCGATGACATTCTGCGCAGCGCTCACCGGGCCCGCACGCTCGTGCGTCGCATCCTGTCGTTTGCACGACCGTTGGCGCCAGGTGAACGCGAAGTCGTCGATCTCGGCACTCTCGTTCAGGAGAGCGAGCGGCTGCTGCGCGCCGTGCTGCCCACGAACGTGCGGCTTGTCACCAGCATCGAGGCACCGGTGCAGGTTCTGGCCGAAGCGGCCGAATTGCAGCAGGTGCTGCTCAATCTTGTCTCGAACGCGGCGCACGCCATGCCGCGCGGCGGGCGGGTGGACATTCAGGTGGCCGAAGTTCCCGGTGGTCCGGAATTCGCCAACACGGCACTGGCCGACGTGGCACGCATTGGGCTGATCACGGTCTCCGACACGGGCGCCGGGATGAACCGCGAGACGCTCGAACGGGCCTTCGAACCATTCTTCACCACGAAGCAGCCCGGGCGAGGCACCGGCCTCGGTCTGGCCACCGTACACGCCACCGTCGATACCTTGGGCGGTATCGTGCGCGCCGACAGCGAAGTGGGCGTGGGCACCCGCATGCGCGTCTGGTTGCCGGTGGCCGCCAGTGGTGCCCCCGACGTTTCCACCGTCACGCGCCTCCAGGCGGCCACCGAAGTACCTCCCAACACGCACATCGTCGTCGTCGACGATGAACCCGCCGTGCTGATGGCCACGGCGCGGCTCATCGAACGCCTCGGCTATACCGTTACGCGCTTCGAAAAGCCGGCGCAGTTGCTGGCCACGTTTGACACCCTCTCGCCGCCGCCACGTCTCGTGCTCAGCGATCTCTCCATGCCGGAGTATTCGGGATGGGAGCTCGCGGCCGCGCTACACGCGCGACACCCGGAGCTGCCTATCGTAATGATGACGGGTAATCTCGACGTGGGAGACGTCGATACCCGCACGACAGACGTCGCGCACAACGGCGATGCCCTCAAGATCAAGCGTGCTCGCTCGGGCGTAACCGCTGTGCTCTCGAAGCCATTCACGTCGGCTGAACTGCGGGCAGCCCTGCAGCGCTGCCTTACCTGACTCTCGTCGCCCGACACTGTCATTCATGACCGATCCTTCCAACACACCACCGGCGGCGTCAGCGCCCGATGCCTTCACGTTGTACGACCTCCGCGTGGAAGTGATTGCCACCGAGCGCCCCATGGTGTGCAACCACCGCGTTGGCGATTCGTTCACGCTCCGCGGCGAGAATCTGGAGTTCCCACCGGGGCAGACGTTTCCGCTGTATCCGCTCGCGGCACTGCTGCCGCTGCTTCCTGCCAAACAGCGCCCCACGCATCCGAACGACTGGATGACCACCGACGCGGACATCGCCTGTCCCGACCCGCATTGCGGCGGACGCTTTCGCATTACCCGCATTGGCACGAGCACTTTCCGACACGCCGATGTCACGCTCGTACCGCTGCCCGGAGCGCCCGCATGAACACCGCTCCCACACGCGTGCTGGCGCCGGGCTACGAAATTCCGCGACTCATCAAGGGCGGGTGGCAGTTGGCCGGCGGTCACGGTCCGGTAAGCGCGGACGCGGCCATTGCGGACATGATGGCCTTCGCCGAAGCCGGCATTACGGCGTTCGACTGCGCCGACATCTACACCGGGGTGGAGGAACTCATCGGCGGGTTTCTCAGGGCCTGGCGCGACCGTCACGGCCCCAACGCGCCCGCCATTCGTGTGCACACCAAGTGCGTGCCCGACCGGGATGTGCTCCCGGTACTCACCTTCGCGCACGTGGAAGCCCTGATTGATCGCTCGTTGCGGCGCCTGGGCGTGGACACACTCGATCTCGTGCAGCTGCACTGGTGGGACTACGCGGCGCCGGCGTGGCTGGATGCCGCCGGTCATTTGGCCACGCTGCAACGCGCCGGCAAGATCCGGCACATCGGGCTCACCAACTTCGACACCGCGCATGTGCGGGCCATCGTCAACGCCGGCGTCCCGGTGGTCTCGCATCAGGTGCAGGTCTCGCTGCTTGATCGGCGAGCGTTGCGTGACATGGCCGCCTATTGTCGTGAGCAGGGCATCGGCCTGTTGGCATACGGCGCGCTCGCCGGTGGCTTCTTTCATGAACGCTGGCATGGTGCGGCAGCGCCGGCCGAGCCGCTGGAGAATCGCTCGCTGGTCAAATACCGACTCATCATCGATGAGTTCGGAGGCTGGGAGGCCTTCCAGCAGTTGCTCGACCGGCTCGCCACCATCGCCGCAGCACACCACACCACCCTTGGCGCGGTCGCCGTGCGCGCCGTGTTCGACGAACCCGACGTCGCCGCGGTCATTGTGGGGGCGCGGCACGCGGCCCATCTGACCGCGACACTGGCGGCGCTCGACCTGACGTTGCACGATCACGAACGCGAGGCACTCGCCGCGCTCCTGGCCGCCGCCCCCGGCCCCGCCGGCGATGTCTATGCACTCGAGCGCGACCCATCCGGTCCGCACGCCGGCATCATGCGCTACAACCTCAACACCGCCGGCGAACGCGTCAGTTGACGAACGCCGCCACGTACTGCATCACCACCGGCACGTCCAGCGGCCACGGTAACAGCACGTGCCGTGCTGGATGTGCCGCGAACCCTGGCGGAAAAGCATCAGCCAACAGCACCACGCATGACAGCGCACGATCGGCTTCGGAAAGCTGAGTGAGCAGTGGCGCATCGGGCGCGTCGAGCACGAGCACCGGCGCGGCCGTCGTCTCGTGCGGCAGCGCCAAGAGTTGCCGCGCGTGCGCGGCGTTCTCCGCCGCGACCACGCGCCAGCTGCTCGCGCTGGTGAAGTGCGTGTAGAGATACCGGCACAGGTCAGCGTCGGTGACCAGAATGATCACCAGCGGCCCCGAGCCGTTGGGGATGGGAACGGGAGTCGACGACGGCGTTGGCTGACGTGAGGTCACCTCGGCATCGAGGATGCGCACTTCCAGCGTCACGCGTGCCGATGCCGCACGGTTGAGTTCGTCCTGTGGTAATTCTTCCGACACTGCTCCTCCGGCAATTCGCACTTCAATTTTTCGCGGCAACTCCCGCGACATATTCGCCCAACCCGGTTGTTTGCCCAGTGAACTTCGCTTCATGTCCTCGAGGGCGACAGAGGGCCCCCACCACGACTACTCGGCCGAGCCCTTGTGGTTGGCACGGTACGTCGCTGGCGTCGTAGCGAAGCGCTGATGAAAGCAGTGGCAGAAGTGCGAGACGCTGTTGAACCCCACGGTGTACGCCACGTCGGCCACGGTACTGACTCGGTCGCTCACGAGTAGTCGGGCCCCCACCGCCAGCCGGGAGTACCGCAGCAGTTCCGATGGGGCGGCGCCGAGGAGCTGGCGGGTGCGCCGGAAGAGTGTGGTCCGATCGGTGTTCATGGCGTCGGCCATATCCGACACCGTGAACTCGGGTTGTCCGAGTCGCTCCCTGAGCACGCCGCGCAGTCGCTCCAGCCATTCCCTATCGTTCGAACTCAGGTTGGCCGAGGCGAGCGCGACATCGACCGGTGGCGTGGCGAGCAGCGCCGCTGCCAACGTGATATCTGCCGCGTCTTCGGTGCGGCCCTCTCCGGCTGGCTGAGCGTCGCCAGCACTCGCGCTGTCCGCTGGCGAGGCAATGGCGCGCGGACCGGTTGTGGTGGCGTCGAGTTCCGGCTCGCGCCCCATGGCGTCCATCCGCTCCCGCAGCCGTGAGCGCCAGCGATCACGCGACGCGATGAGGTTGCGCACGCGCAACTCCAACTCCCGCATCTCGAACGGCTTGACGATATAGTCGTCGGCGCCGTGGGCGAGACCGGCAATACGTTGCTCGCCATCAGCCTGCGCCGTAAGCAGAATGATGGGCAGGAAATCGGTGTTGGCGTCGGCACGCAGATCGCGCACCAGCGCGTGTCCGTCGCGCCCCGGCATCATCACGTCGGAGAGCACCACATCGGGCAACTCACGCTGGGCGATCGCCACGCCGGCGTCGCCATCGGCCGCCTCGATCACGCGGAACCGGTCGGCGAAGTGACTACGCACGTACGCACGCAGGTCGCTGCTGTCGTCCACGATGAGCAAGGTGCGCACATCGGCAGCGGAATCTCCCTCCGGCTCCACTTCGACGGCCTGCGGTCCCATCCAATGGCCGCTCACCGGTGTGAGGGCGATGTCGGAGCCGTCGAGTGGCCGCTTGGATGCCGCGATGCCATCAACGAGATCGGCTGTTGCGTACTGAATGCGCATCGAGAACACAGTGCCGCGCAGATCGCTCGCCACCGTAATCGTGCCGCCATGCAACTCCACGAGCTCCTTTACCAACGCGAGGCCGATACCGGTGCCAGGCTGCAGACGCACCTGCGCCTCATCAACCTGATAGAAGCGCTCGAAGACATGGGCGAGCTGATCGGCCGGAATCCCCGTGCCCGAATCGGCTACCTGAATGGCAAGCAGGCGTCGCGTCGGGTCGCCCGGAACGGGTTCGGTGTCCATGGTCAGCAGCACGCGCCCCACATCGGGTGTGAACTTCACCGCGTTCGACACGAGGTTGGTGAGGATCTTCTCCAGCGCGTCCGCATCGAACTGCCCGATAATCGACTCGGGTCCCTGCACCTGCAGTTGCAGCTGCTTGTGTTCGGCCACCGGCGAGAAGGCGGATACCAGCCCGCGCACGAAGGGCGCCACATCGAGCCGACGCGGCGCCAGTCGCATCTCGCCGGCCTCGAGCTTCGCCACATCGAGAATCTGATTCACGAGCCGCAGCAGGCGGCGCGCATTGCGTTGCGCGATGTCCAGCCACCGGGCCACGCGTTCGTCACTGCCCACTTCGGTGCGCAGATCGTCCAGCGGACCGATCGTGAGCGTCAGCGGTGTGCGCAACTCGTGCGACACGTTGGCGAAGAAGCGCGTCTTGGCGCGATCAAGTGCCTGCAGCTGCCTCGCCTGCTCTTCGAGCAGTGCGTTCTGTGCCGCCAGCTCCCGCTCGCGTGCCCGCAGTGCTCCGGTGCGTTCCGCAACCGTCTGTTCCAGCGAACGCGCACGCCCGCGCGCCACGTGCAGACGCCAGCGCACACTGCTTACGCCGGCCACCACCAGCAGAACGGCCAGCAGCATCTGCACCAGCGGCCGCTCCCACAGCTGCGGTGTAACGTCCACCTGCAGGGCGGCGCCGTCTTCCGTCCAATCGCTGCTCGGCATGCTGGCCTGCACACGGAACGTGTAACTACCTGGCGGCACCTTGGTGTAGAACGCCGTACGCCGGTCGCCCGCATCCACCCAGTCGACGTCGTACCCCTCGAGCCGGTAGCGGAAGCGTACGTTCTGTGGCTCGACGAACGTGAGCGCCGAGTACGAGAACTGTACATCGCGCTGCCCCACCGAGAGCCGCACGGCACCATCACGCACCGGCACGATGGAATCGCGCGAAGTGACCTGCTCCACTACCACGGGGAGCGGCAGAGAGTCGCGCCGCACAGCATCGGCCGGATTCACCACGGTGACGCCATCCTGGGTGGCAAACCACAAGCGACCGTCGGGCCCCTTCGACGCAGCGGGCTGCACACCGCCATTGGCCTCGCGATTGCGCATGCCGTCGCGTTCCGTGTATCCGGTCGAGTGCACACGACGCGTGCGTCCGGCCACATACTCGATGAGTTCACGCCGCGACAACCAGAAGATGCCGCGATTGCTGCTCATCCAGAGTTGATCGCGGTCGTCGGCCACAATGGCGTGCACCACATTGTCGAACAGGCCGTCACGCACACCAATGGACACCACCCGACGCTGCGTGGTGTCGCGTGAGGCCCACGCCTTCGGGTCGAGCCCCGCCAATCCGCGCCCCTCGGTGCCTATCCACAGATAGCCGTTGACATCGAGGTGCAAGGCGCGCACCGCATTGATCGGCAAGCCGTCAGCCTCGGTGATGGCCGTGAAGCGCCCCTGCGCGTAGCGCAGTACCCCGCTCTTGTCGGTGGCCATCCAGAGCGCGCCGTCGCGCGTTTCGGCGAAGGCACGAAACGTGGCCGTAGCGGCTGCCACGGTCACTTCCACCTTCTGCCAACCCGATGCGGCGCGACGAAATACGCCGCCGCTGGTCCCGGCCCACAGCACCCCCGCGGCGTCGCGATGCAGCGCCACCACTCGCATATCGGGCGCCACCGGATTGGTCAGCGTTTCTGAGACGCACTGGCGCAGTACCACCGGCCACGCACAACGCAACAGCTTCACATAGGCGTCAGACGATCCGATCCAGAACGTGCCGTCACGATCCTGGTGAAACGTATTCACATGTGTCGGCAGCGGATTGCCCGTTTCAAGCACCGTGGCCCTGCCCTTCGTCGGGTCGAGCACACTCATGCCGTCGCCCCACGCCCCCGTCCACACCTTGCCGTCTCGATCCACCAGCACGGGGTGCACGTTCTGACTGGCCAACCCCTCGGCGCGGCTGTACGTGCGGAATAGTGCCGGCGCCAAACGGTGCAGGCCGGCCGCATGCGTGCCCAGCCAGAGGTTGCCCTCACGATCGCGCAACACCGTGTTGATGTTGTGCGGCGAGGGCGTGTTCCGCTGCGGATCGGGCGCCAGTCGGTACACCAAGGTGTCGTTGCGGTAGAGCGACGGCCCAACGGCATACCAGATGTCGTTTCGCTCACGCCACATCACTTCACCCGACGTGTAAAACCCGCGGGCAATCTGCCGTTGAATCTTCCCGCCGCGCAGCGTGTAGGTGCCGTTCACACCCTGCACCCAGGTAGTGCCGTCGGGGAGGGTGAACAGGTTGCGCACCGTGAAGTACGACCCGGGTTTCGCAATCGTGGTGAAGGGCCCCGACCCGCGATACACCAGAGAATCGGTCGCCAGCCACAAGGCGCCGTCCGGTTCCTCGAACATGTCCGTCACGTTCGCCGTCGCTGGCAGCATTTGCTCATACGCCGGCGTGACCGACGCGCCGCCGTCTCGCACGATCAGCAGTTCGGCCGTCTCCGTGGCCACCAACAACGAGCCGTCGCGGCGAACCAGAATGGACGTGACCGCGCGTTCGCGACCGTCGCGCCCCACACCGAGCGGCACCGGCGTAAACGCCGCTTCACGGCCAAGGTACAGACGCCCCATCGACGCAATCCAGATGCGCCCATCTGGCGCCTCGGCAAACAACTGCCGACGCGCCTCTGCCCGACCATCGAGCGCCACAAAATGGGTGAATTCGCCGCGGTGATAGCGCACCACCTGCTGCTGCTCCGTGAACAGCCAAAGCGATCCGTCACCGCTGAGTCGCAGAAAGACAATGCGGCTACTTGGCAGCCCCGGGCTGTTCTCCACGCTGAACACCGTGAAGCGCACCCCGTCGAAGCGCACCAACCCGTCGAAGGTGGCCAGCCACAGATAGCCGTCGTTTCCCTGCACCACCTGCGTCACGGCGTTCACGGGGAGTCCGCGCTCGACCGTCCACTGCTCGTGCACAATGGTGCCACCGCTGCCAAGCGCGCGCTGCGCCGCTGCCGATGTCGGTGGCAGCAGCAACGCCACGAGTGCCGCGAGCTTCAGTTTCATCAGGTTTCTCGTCATTGAGCGCGCACCACCATGGTGACCACACTGCGCGCTGGCGCGGTTACCGTCGCCCGCTCGACGGCCAGCCGTATGGCCCGCCGGTGCTCGTTCACCACGATCACAGTCACTGCACCATCCGGGTTCACGAAGGCGACGTGCGTGACTCCCGCCGCGTCAGCCGCAGGGGCACCTGCCAAACCGCTCTCCACACGCACCGCCCCGCGCGCCACGAAGCGGCTGGCATGAGCAAGGGCGTAGTACTCTTCGTTGCGTGTCACCTGCGCGGTGCGCGCGTCGATGGTCACGACCCCGCGACAGTTGGCACAGCCGCCTTTGTGCGGACCACCATTGGCATCGAGGGCGAGGTTCCAGAGCATCACCCCGCGTGCCCAGTGACGCGTTGCCCCGACAATCAGCGTCTTGCTGTTCCACAGCAGGTTGTCACCGAAATCCGGCGCCCACGCACCGCCCGCACATTCGGTGAAGTAGGTGGCCATGGCCGGAAACGCCGCCTGCACTCGCGACTGCGCTGACACATCGCCGGCATAGCAGTGCCACGCCACACCGTGCAGGTAGCGACGCGCCACACTGTCGGCCAGCACGGACAGCGGCTCCTCGGGCGCGTCCCAGTTGTGGTCCCACTCGAGCAACTGCGGTGCACGCGGCAACCGGGCCAGGGCAGGACCGATGTGGCCACCCACCAGGGCGGCGCGCTGCGCGGGCGAAAGCCGCATACCGGGATAATCGGTTGGCGCATGCTGAGGTTCATTCTGTACGCTCAGCAGGTCGATCGGTGCACCCGCCGAGTCATAGGCAGCGACCACGCGCGCGAGATATCGCGCAAAGTGCGGCATCGCGTCGGCGCGCAACGTACCGCCATAAAGCGTGGCGGGTGTCTTCATCCACGCCGGCGCACTCCACGGGGTGGCCATGATTGTCAGCGCCGGCTGCTGGCGCCTGATGTCACGAAGCAGTTGCAGACGTGCCATCTCTCCACTGAGATCGAGCCGTACCGCGATACTGCCTGTGGCGTACGACGCGCGGTCGGCCAAGGTGGTGTGGCTGGTGGAGAAGTCACTGGCCCCGATGGGTACGCGCACCATGGAAAAGCCGACGCCACGGGTGGGACTGAACAGCTCGCGCACCAGCGCGTCTCGAGCCGCGCGGGGCAACGCGTTCAGCAGGCTCACCGACGCATCGGTCAATGCAGCGCCGAATCCGGTCATGGGCTGATAACGCTGCGTCGTGTCGACCACCACCGTCCACGCCGTGGTATCGGGCGCTCGTGAAATGGGCAGCGAGGCCAACAGGCGGGTCCGATCGGCCGTCGTCACCACGGCCTCAACCCGCGGGGGTGCCTGAGCACCCAGTGCGGTGCACAGCGACGCCGCCATGACGGCACAGGGCTTCATGGCGCGACGCGCAGCCATATTCACGGCCCTTTGTGCGACGCTGGTCGTGAGTGGCGCAAACCCGGGCATGCCTATGCGTCGCCCCGGTCCACCTGCGCCTGACGCTCCTGAGCCACACGCCAGTCGACCACCGGCGCCACCTCGCGATCGGACAGTGCCAGCGACGCTTCGGCCCGTTCAACCACTGGCGCCCCCAGCGCCGACGGCAGTGACCGTCCGAAGGCCAGCTCCGCACGTCTACAGAGTCGTTCCTCACGCGACATGTCGGCGGTTGGCGGCGCCCCACGCATGACACGCGTCCGGAACGCGTGCACGCGCGCGTGCACACCCTCGTGCAGAATGCTCGACGCCACCGGCGCCGCGCTGATGTCACGTCGGTTGAGGAAGGTGAGTTCGGTCAGCACCACACGCTCAGCCGGAAGAAATGCGCCGCGGGTGGGGAAACGCTCAATGCGAATGCACCGCACATCGCGCTGCAGATGCACAAACCGTTGGGGCGCATACGTCGCCACCAGATCGAGCGCCTCGGCCAGCCGAGTCAGGACCGCCTCGTCGGCAATGTCCGCGCGCGTATTGCGCAGCTCCACCGGAATGCCGCGCACCGAGAGCAGCGGTACCCCCTGCGGCACCGCCGGTGCACCCATGCCAAGAAGTCGCTGCAGCCACGATACCATAGTCGAAAGATAACGCCAAAACACGCCTGCATTTGCATTGCGATTTGCGGCTGACCTCGGCAGCTTCCAAGGAGCTGCATCAAGGGGCGCCGACGCCCTCGTTGCTTCACCGCCTCCGACCGGGCACGGCGTGCGCTTCTCCCCGACCAGTCTTCGCACCAGACTCCTGTTGCTGGTGGCCGCGGCGTTTGTGCCGGCCGCCATCCTCACGGCGAGAAACATCCAGGCCGATCGCGAAGAGTCACTGGCCGACGTCCGCACACGACTGGCGCAGTTGTTGGCGCAGGCCGACGACGATAACGACGTGGCCATTCAGTTCGGTCGACGCATCGTCGCCACGTGGGCCGAGGTACCCGACGTGCACTCTGGCACCCCGGCGCAGTGCGCCGCCGCCTTTGCGCGGCTGTCCCGCTTTGCGCCCGCGGTGGCCTCCCCCACCCGCATCAGTGTCGACGGAGTCATCGACTGCGGCGGGCGCACATCCGCGAGCCTCGGGTTGAGCGTGGCCGACAACCCGCTTTTCCGGCAGGTGCTCGCGGGTGACAGCACCGTGCTCGGCCCGTACATCGCCGCCGATTCCACGCGCCCGGCATTGGTGCCCATCAACATGCCACTCCGCGATGCTTCCGGACGGCTGACGGGCATGATTTCCGTGGGCATTCGCCTCGACTGGTTCGAACGGCTTACCAAGAACGTCGATTTGCCGCCGGGAACACTCGCCACCGTCTCCGACTCTTCCGGGCTGCTGTTGGCGCACTTCCCGGGGTCGCCGTTGGTAGGCAAAACGCGTCCCGGTTTGGCCGCGCGCTTCGAGGAAGACCGGCGCCGGGGCGCCGAAGAGCGCGGATGGATTGTGCGCAATACACTCGACGGCGTCACGCGGCTGCTGTCGCACGAGCGCCTGCAGTCGACAGCGGGTTCGGTGGTACGCGTCGCGGTGGCCATGCCCCCCGAGGTGGCCTTTGCCGAGCCCAATAGGCGCGCGCGCGTGCGCGTGGCGTTGCTGTTGGGTACCGCCCTGGTGGCGTTGCTCATCGCGTGGTACGGCGCCCACGTGGTGGTGCTTCGTGATGTCGACGTCATACTGCGCGCTACGCGCCGGCTGGGCAGCGGCGACCTGTCGGCACGCACCGGCCTCAACGAGCGCGTCGGCGAAATCGGTCAACTCGCACAGTCGTTCGACGCCATGGCGTCGCAACTCGAGCACCGACAGGAGCGCATGCGCCATGCGGAACGCCTCGAATCGCTGGGCACCCTCGCGGGCGGCGTGGCCCACGACTTCAACAACATGCTTACCGCCATCGTGGGCAGCGCCGATCTGGCGCTTGCCCATGTCCCGCCGGACCATCCGGCGCACGACGATCTGCTCACCATCAAGTCGTCGGCGAGCCGGTCCAGCACACTCACCAGGCAACTGCTCGACTTCTCTCGTCGTGGTCCGCTGGTAACGCGTCCGCAACGCCTCGACAATCTCGTGCAGGAGTCGGCGGCGCTGCTGGTGCGCGTGGTACCGGCGACGGTCTCCATCGACGTGCACACGCACAGCCAGCGTCTCGCGCAGGTCGACGCCGGTCGCATTGAGCAGGCCATCGTGAACCTCGCGGTAAACGCGCGCGACGCCATGCCGCAGGGTGGCACCATCACCATCGCGCTCGATGATCACGACGTGACCGACGCCGATGGTGCGCCGGTGCCACCGGGACAATGGATACGCCTGCGCGTGAGTGATACGGGCGTTGGTATTCCCCCAGAGGTACTCCGGCGCATCTTCGAGCCGTTCTTCACCACGAAGGGTGCCGGCGAAGGCACCGGCCTTGGCCTCTCCATGGTGTACGGCACGGTGCAGCATCACGGCGGGCATGTGCAGGTGGACAGCGTCGTTGGACGCGGCACAACTGTCACCATCTGGCTCCCTGCAACGTCAGACGAGCACTCGACACTCGCATCGTCGCCACCGGAGACACCGCCGGTTGACACCACCGTGCGCATTCTTGTGGCGGAAGACCAACCCGAAGTACGCCTGCTCATCAAGCGTGTACTGGAGCGCGCCGGCTACGCCGTGCTGCTTGCTGCCGATGGCAACGAGGCGCTGCACCTGGCGCAGCTACAGCCCGACTCGTCGTTGGTGCTGGTAACCGATTACGATATGCCCGGGCTACGCGGCGATGAGTTGGCACTCGCCTTGCGCGCCCAATGGCCCACCCTGCCCGTGGTGCTCATGTCGGGATTCGCGAGCGACGGATGGCCCGCCACACTCGTCGGCTCACCCGGTGTAGCGTTGGTGGAGAAGCCATTCTCACCCGACAGTCTGCTGCAAGCCGTGCTCGCGGCGCGGCAGTAAGCCACCGCTCACTACGGCTTCGCGCTGGTCACCCACGCCGTATACCACAAGTCGCGCAACATGGTAGCGCCGGCCGCCATGCGCGCTACGGCGAAGGCTTTCTGTTCAGCCGTAGTGGTTTCGGCACGAAACGGGGGTTCACGATCGAGTGCGTAGAGAGTGTCGACGTAGCTGTTGGTGCGCGCCAGATACGCGACTACCGCTTGGCGGATATCGGGAAGCGACTGTGCCGCCGAAGTGGCGGCGGCCCGCAATTCCGCTTCGCGGATGTGTGCCTGCACGTACTGCGACTCGAAGCGTCCGTGAAAACGATTGTCGGTGGTGAACCCGTTGGGGTTGTCGCCCACCCACCCATTGAAGTGCTTGGTGGTGTGATGCGGGTTCGAGCCGTCGGCCACGAAGTGCCCGAGTATGCCAGCATCTTCGATGATGCGCTGCTCGACCCAGGCGCGCACCGTTGAGTCGGGGGCAATACGCCACAACCGGAAGTCGCCGCGGAGCTTCGATGCGTACTCGAGAATGGCGAACGGCAGCACTCCCATAACCTGCGGCGACACGCCCGCCGCACGAATGGAATCGGCATATGCCCACCGGTCTCGCGCGGCGAGTGCGCCGGCAAGCTGCGTCGGCGTCAACAGGTCACTGTCGATGAAGTGATCGGGCGAGGTGCCTCCCTCCAACGCCGGTTCCAATTGACGTTCGGCCCGGTCCTTCCAGCGATCCGGCTCAGGATTGAGATACGCCAGCCGCGGCGCCGCATCGCGGAAAAAGGCCGGCATATCCGACGGCACAGTCGTGGCCGCTACAAGACCGATGAGACGATGCCCGTAGTCGCCCCACGCATTCAGCTCCCGTGGGACAGACACCACCAGGGCCAACACCAGCAGCATGACGGCAGACACGAGTGGCGTACGTGAGCGACGAAGCAACAGGCGAGTCAACGATGAATGTTTCGACATGCGAATGGTTCGATGGTGACGCAGTGAATCCTGGTGACGTTGCGAACGTAGGCGAGGTATCGGTTGTTGCTGCGCCGCGCGAAAGCACTCCGCGCCGTGCTGCACGCAACGATATAGCCACCTCGACACTCTCGCGCAGGAACGTCTCCAATGCCAGCAATACTGAATCGTTACTCGCAGCGCACCGGCACGCTCGGCCGCGCGCTCTTTGCCCCCGTGGCGCTTGCCGCCATGGCAGCCTGCAGCGACACCACCACCGAGTCCGACAGCTACATCCCCGCGGCGACCTCCATTGCCATCGCCGACCCCGGACTTGTGCGTGACGGCGATGTCATCACGCTCACGGCCACCGTCAAGGACCAGCGTCAGCGTACCATGACATCGGTACCGGTGCAGTTCGTGACCGTCGACCCCACCGTGGCGGTAGTGACGGGCGGCAACGTGCTCACGGCGCTGCGCGAAGGCACGACCGAACTCGTGGTCGTTGCCGGTACCGTGCAACAGCGGCGTCCGCTGTCCGTGGTGTTGCACCCGGTGGCCGCCATTGATGTAGCCACACCCACTGTCACGCTGCTCGTGAACGGACAGCAACGCATTGCCCCCACGGTGCGAGGGCTCGATGGTCGCGTACTCACGGGTCGCCCACTCACGTGGGAGAGCGGAAACCCGGCGGTGGCGCGCGTGAGCACCGACGGCCTGGTTACGGCGGTTGGTGCTGGGGAAACGTTCGTTGTGGCCCGCTATGGCACCATCTCGCGAGTCGTCAACATCCAGGTGGCCGCACTCGCCACCAGCTATGCCGTAAGCAACATCGATGGTCGCACATTGCCGACAAACGTCTACGAAGAGCTCATCACCCGCGATGACGGGTCGAAGTACGTACTCGTGGAACGGCTCGAAGCCGGCACGGTTACCGTGGGCGACCGCTACACCGTCAACCTCACCATCGCGGAGATCGAGCGGACCGTATTCCAGGGCAACACCATCGAGCGGGTGATGCGGCGCCGCACCATCAACGATCAGGGTGCGGTGCACTACAACTGGCTCAACGCCACGGCGCGCTTCGAGTCGTCGCTGGTAGGTACGCTCTCGCATGAAGTGCGCCCCGATTTGCTCGGCCCACGGCTGCTCTTCCGGCTCAGCGGCACCAACACCATTTGGGGACTCGGCCTGCGCACGGCGCAGTAGTGTCGTGTTACGCGAGCACGCCCTGTATCACATCGCAGGCAGTCGCCACGCCGTGCTCGGCGTTCACCACGTGCGCGAGTTCCCGGGCGCGTCGGCCATACGCCGAGTTGCCGAGTAGTTCACGAAGTTCGTCGGCCACGCGGCGCGCGCGATAGCGCGACGGATACAACGTGCGCGCCACGCCAAGGCGCGTGAGGCGAAAGGCGTTGTCGGGCTGGTCGTTGGCGTACGGCACCGCAAGCTGCGGTACGCCAGCGGCGAGTGCCGTGCCCAGCGTGCCCATGCCGCACTGATGCACAATGGCGGCAGCACGAGGGAAAAGCCGAGAGTGCGGCGCTCCCTCCACGACCAGCACGTTGTCGGGCGCCTGCGCCGCCAAACGAGGGGCCGCTTCGCGGCCCGCCAGCAACACGCCGCGTGCCCCAAGCGCCTGCACGGCACGCACGCTCTCTTCCCAGAAAGTGCCCGCCACTTCCACGGCCGAAGTGCCCAGCGTGAAGACAATCGGCGCCGCCCCCTGTTGCAGGAACGCCTCCAGCGCCGACGACAACTCGGCGCCGTGTGAAGCGTCGTAGCGCAATTGCCCCGTGATGGTGGTGTGCGCCGGATAGTCGGGGTGCGGCCCACCGAACACGCGCGAGTAAAGCGCCAGTACCGCGTACGGCGAGTGCTGACCCTCGAACATGGGGTGCTCGCGGCGCGGCAATCCCAGCGAGGCGCGGAACTGCTGTACCGGCTCCATCCAGCGCGAGGCAACCTGCCGTCCACCGCCCGCGACCCAATCGGCAACGCGCAGTTGGATCGACCACGGCAGATGGCGCCACCACGGCATCATGGGTGGAATGATGGGATCGTGCGCCGACATGAAGTTGAGTGGCGACAGCACCGTGGACACCCACCGCAGGTGCTGTTGCTCGGCCACCAGCGGCGCCGCCAGCGCCGCCGGGTGACTCACCATGAGGTCGGCGCCGCGCACCGCGTCGGTCAGTCGTGCGTGGGCTTCACCCAACGCCGGGATGAGCACGTCGCGAAAAATCGCTTCGGCGCCGCGCCGCGGATGCATGCACTTGCGCACCATCTCCGGATCGAGCGCCGGATCGGCATCGGGGGCACCAGGCGCGAACCCCAGCCCCACCCCCCGAATCACCGGTTCGTAGAAGGGCGGCATGCACAGCACGACCTCGTGCCCGCGCTCGCGCAGACCGAGGCCGAGCGCGAGATACGGGTTCACATCGCCGAAGGAACCCCACGTAGTAATGACGATGCGAGCCATGCCGACGAACGATTATCGCGGCGTGGGGTTCCGCGCGGCCTGTTCCGCGCTCTGATGGTCAGCGCGCGGCAGCCACGACGGCGCCGAACACCGTGACCGCGGCGGCACCGGCGCCGTACACGGCGGCCCCGCGCCACGCGCCCGACCCCGGAGAATGGCCGCAGCGACTGCGCTGCGCCAAGGCACGCTCGTCGGCCCGGCGTTGCTCCAGCGCGGTACGCGTAACACGTGGCAGTACCGTGAGAGCGAGCGTGCTCACGGCCATGCCGGCGAGTGCACCACGACCCATCGCCGAGCGCACACCCTGATTGCACTCACCGCGAAAGAGCATGCCCGTGGGTACACCAACGAGTGCGCCCATGCCCCCGCCCACGAGCAGGCCACCCATGTATTCCTCGCGCCGCGACTCGGCGCCGCACACGACGCCGTGGTCCCACGCCGGAAGTGCCACACACGAACTGTCAGCGCGGGACATCGCGCGATCGGCGGGGCGCGACACTGAGGGCAACGACGACGCTGGCGTCACCGGCTGGGCGCGCAGCGCCGTCGCGAACAGCGGTACGACCGCGAACACGGGCACACCGGTGAGCACGGTGCGAATCGAAAGCCACCCGAGGAGACGCATCATGCACGAGTGTACCCGTACGGCGCTCCTCGTGTCACTCAGCCGATTTGCGCGCCCGCGACATCCCAGTTGATACGCGCGAGTACCGCGTCGACATAGTCGGCACGCCGGTTCTGGTACTTCAGGTAGTACGCGTGCTCCCACACATCGATACCCACGATGGGCAGCTCACCCTCGAGCAGCGGCGAGTCCTGGTTGGGCAACCCGCGCACAGCGAGACGGCTGGTGGCCGTTTTGACGAGCCACGCCCAGCCACTGCCGAACTGTCCCACAGCCGCCGTCTTCATGGCCGCCTTGAGCGCCGTCATCGACTCGAAGTCGCGCGTGATCATTTCGGCCAAACGCCCCGTGGGGGCCGCCGCCGTGGCCGCCCCCGGCGCCAGCAGATTCCAGAACAGCGCGTGATTGGCGTGTCCGCCCCCGTTGTTGCGAATGGCCGTCTGCACGGCCGCCGGCCAGCGCCGCAGCCCCATGAGCAGCTCGCCCAGGGTGTACTGGTGCAGCGCCGACTGCGTCTCGAGCGCCTTGTTGAGATTCGTCACGTACGCCGCATGATGGCGATCGTGATGAATGCCCATGGTTTGCGCATCCACCGCCGGCTCCACCGCGTTGTTCGCGTACGGCAGCGGCGGCAAGGTGAACGGATACTTCTGACTGAGCACCGTATCGGGCGCCACCGCGAGCCCCGAGGCCAGGGGTGCCGCGGCGAACGCCGGCACCGTCACCAGCCCCGACAACGCGACCCCAGCCACCGCGCCCGCACCCTGCTGCAGAAAACCACGACGATCCATCACAGCTCCGTTTCCAGTTGATTCTGTAGACACTCGAGTCAGTACCGCGCCAGGTACCGGTCGAGTTCCCACTCCGTGACCCGTTCGTTGTACTCGCTCCACTCCGCCCGCTTCGCCACCAGGAATCGCTGCGTGAGGTGTTCGCCGAGCGCCTCGCAAATCACTTCGTCCTTTTCGAGTTCATCGCACGCTTCGGCCAGCGACGTGGGCAGGTCGTCGATACGAAGCCGCCGACGCTCGCGATAGCTCATCTCGCGGATATTTGTGTTCACCGGCTCGCGCCAGTCGGCCTGCGTGGCCAACCCGTCGAGACCCGCCGCCAGCATCACCGTGAGTGCGAGATACGGATTGGCTGACGGGTCCGGCGTGCGCAGCTCCACCCGCGTGCCGGCCCCTCGACGCTCGGGCACGCGAATCATGGGCGACCGGTTCCGCATGCTCCACGCCACATTCAGCGGCGCCTCGAAGCCCGACACCAGCCGCTTGTAGCTGTTCACCAGCGGGTTGGTTACCGCCGTCATGCCGCGCGCATGCCGCAGCAGCCCGCCAATGTAGTGCAGCGCCGTGAGGCTCAGCGCCCACTCGCGCGACGGATCCCAGAACGCATTCTGCTGCTGACGGAACAGGCTCTGGTGCGTATGCATGCCACTGCCAGGCTGGCCGTACACCGGCTTCGGCATGAAGCTCGCAATCAGCCCGAACTGGCGCGCCACCTGCTTCACCACGAAGCGGAACGTGGCGATGTCATCGGCGGTGCGCAGCGCGTCCGCGTAGCGGAAATCGATCTCGTGCTGGCCGTTGGCGCTCTCGTGATGCGCGGCCTCCACCTCGAACCCCATCTGCTCGAGCGCGTCCACGATGGCGCGCCGCGCATCCTCGCCCTGGTCCATGGGCGCGAGATCGAAGTAGCCGCCCACGTCGTGCGTGACCGTGGTCGGGCGACCATCGGGCGTTGGCTTGAAGAGGAAAAACTCCGCCTCCATGCCGGCGTTCATCACGAACCCCTGCGCCGCCGCCTTCGCCAACTGCCGCTTGAGCGCGCCCCGCGGATCGCCGGCGAAGGGGGTGCCGTCGGGCATGTTGATGTCGCAGATGAGCCGCCCCACCCGCGCCGCCGGATCGCCCCACGGGAAGATCTGGAAGGTGGCCAGATCAGGGGCGAGCAGCATGTCCGACTCCTCCACCCGTACGAAACCGGCGATGGATGACCCGTCGAACATGATGTCGCCCTGCAGCGCCTTCCTGAACTGCGAGCTGGGAATCTCGACGTTCTTGATGACCCCCAGAATGTCGGTGAACTGCAGGCGCAGAAAGCGGACCTGCTGCTCCTCCGCAAGTTCGAGAATATCCGCGGCGGTCGCGCCCGACAGATTGGCGGGAACGAGGGAACGGCTTGGCGTCGGCATGCCGTATAGTAGTACCTTTCCACCCACATGACTTCTCCGAAAACTTCCGCTGGCGCCGGGTTCTGCGCCGCCTGCGGCGCGGCCCTTTCGGCCAGCGCCCGTTTCTGTCATCGCTGCGGCACCCCGGCTGGCCAGGGCGCCCCGATCATGCGTGCCGGCGCCCCCGGCGCTGCCCCCGCCGGCGCCGCCAGTGTGCTCCCCTGGGGAGTCGCGTTCGTAGCGCTGCTCGCCCTCGTGGCCATGGTGGCCGGCCGCAACTTCGGCGCCGCCAAGGGCTCGGGTGTCGACGGCTCGGCCAACTCGCTGCCCACGTCGGAAATCGACGGGGCCGCCGGCGGCGCACCGCCCTTTGCCGGTGGTGCACCGGGCGGAGCCGTGGCTCCCAACATCGCCGACCTCTCGCCCAGCGAGCGCGCCAACCGGCTCTACAGCCGCATCATGACCTACGCGGAAGCAGGCGCCGTCGACTCGGTGGCCTTCTTCTCGCCCATGGCCATGGCCTCGCACGAGATGCTCGACAGCCCCACCGCCGACGAGCGCTACCACTTCGGCCGCATCGCCGAAGTGTCCAACAACGTCGACGTGGCCAAGGCGCAGGCCGACACTATTCTCCAGGGCCAGGCCGACCACCTGCTCGGGCTCGTGCTCGCCGCCCGTGCCGCCCGCATGACCAGCAACGAGTCGGCTGCGCGTGGCTTCGACGCTCGGCTCCTCAAGGCGCTGACGGCTCAGCTCGCTACGCAGAACGAGGAATACCTGCAGCACCGCGCCGAAATCGACCGCGCTGTCGCCGACGCGCAACGCAAGTAACCAACGGCTGACCTCGGCAAACTCCCGATTGCCCGGGCTCGCCGCCCGGTGTACGGTATCCATGGGGCGCTGACGCACACCGTCGCACCCCATGGAGGCCTGGCGACGATGCGGGCCAATGTCCGCCCGGTTTCTGCGCCGCCCCTGTGTGCCCTTCGAACCGCGACGAACGCGACGAGCACTCTTCGCTCGCGCCTACTGACATGGTCAGCGTGCTCACGCGGCTCACCCAGCTCGCGCGTGACCTCGGCGGACGGGCGTTTGCCCGTCACGAACTGTTCGCCCGACTCGCCGACATGGCGCGCGATCTCTTCGCCGCCGAAGGCGCGGCTGTGCTCGAAATGGTCGACGACGAGCACTACGCCGTGCTCGCCCCCAGTGGCACCGCCAAGGTGTACCACGGCCAGCGCCTGCGCCTCAAAGACGGCGCCTCGATTTTCCGCGACGCCCTGCGGCTGCACCGGGTGCAGGTCAGCAACGACCGCCCGCGCGATCTCCGCATCAACCCGCTGCTCGCCGATGCCCTCGGCGTACGGCAAATCGCGGTCGCCCCCATCGTGTTCGACGAGCAGGTCCTCGGCCTGCTCGTGGCGGTGAACCCGGCCAGCGAATACATCGATGCACAGCTCCTCGCGCTGCTCGAGTACCTCGCCGCGCAGGGCGCCGTGATCATGCACACGCAACATCTGCTGCAGCAGACGCAGCGCGCCGCCGAGGAGGCAAAGCAGCGCGCCGAAGAGGCCGCGCGCTCCGCGCGCGCCAACGCCGTACTCGCCACGTCAGCGCGCGCCTTCGCCAACGCCCCCAATCGCGAGAGCCTGCTCGCCTGCCTCGCCGCCGTGCTGCATCAGGACTTTCACGCCGTGGGCTTCGTGCTCTTCGAAGCCAATCCGAGCACGCGAAGTGCGCGTTTCGTGCACGAGTGGGGGGTGGCCAGTCGCAACGGCCCCGAAGTCGCTAGTCATTTCTGGCGCACACCGCTGGGCGACATCGTACGCGAAGGCGAGCCGCTCTTCGTCGAGCGCTTCACCGACGCGCAGGAGCACGCGCTGCTTTCCCTGCCGCTGCAGGAAGAGGGGGTGAACAGCGCCGCCCTGCTGCCGTTGCTCATCGACGAGAGCGCTCAGGGGCTGCTCTCCGTGCGCTTCGCCGGTACGCACCGTTTCGACAACGACGAACGTCTGCTGCTGAGCGATCTCGCGGCCCAGTTCGCGCTGGCCTACCGCAACACCATCTACGTCGATGAGGTGGAGCGCCGCGCGCACCGCCTTACCGTGCTCGCTCGCGCCCAGCAGCAGCTCACGCAGCTCGCCAGCGAAGACAGTCTGCCGCACGGCATCGCCGAGGCCGTGCACCAGGTGTTGCCAAGTCGTGTGTGCGATCTCTTCGTGGCGGTGAGTCCGGCGGGCGTCGAGTTCGGGGCCGATGGCGCCGCTGAGTTCCGACGCGTGGTGCGGCTCGAACACGGGCAACTGGTAAGCGTCGATCTGGCACCGCTGGCCGACACGGCGCTTGTCCGCATGACCGCAGCCACCGGCGTATCACGCCTGGCCTGCCACCTCGAACCGGGGCCCGACGTCACTCGCGGGGCCACCGAACTGTGTGCCGCCGTGCGTTTCGGTCAGCGCAGTGCCGGTGTCATTCGTGTGCTGGCCGAACCCGAGCATCCGTTCGACGCGCAGGATCTCGACCTGCTCACCATCATCGCGCGTAACGCCGGTACGGCGGTGGAAACGGCGCGCCTCTTCGCGCTGCAGGATCTGCAACGACAGCGCGCGGAAGGCGCGGCCGAACTGGCGCGGGTGACGTTGCAGGCGGTCACCGTGGTGGAAGGCGCCGCCGATCTGCTCGCGGCGCTCGATCGGTTCGTACCGTCCATTGGCAAGGCCATCGGCGTGGCACGCGGTCGCGACGGCAACGTCGAGTACATCGCCGGCAGCGGCACACTCGACGTGTTGCGCGGCTATCGACCCGGCGATGGGCGGGGCATCACCCAGCTCTCCCCCAACGGCAAACCCGTGGTGTTCGAGTCGCTGCGCCAAGTGGCGCCCGACGCCGTGCTCGGCGCCACCCCCGATACCGTGCCAGACGAGTGGACCTTCGTGGTACCGCTCGCCGCGCGTGATCGGGTGCTGGGCGTGCTGCTCGTGACCGCCCCGCGACAGGCTCCGCTGCAGCGCCGCGACCGCCTCACGCTCGAACGTCTCTCGAGTTCACTGGCCCTGGCGCTCGACGCGCTGCTGCTCGACGAGGAAGAACGGCTGGCGCGCGAACGCGAGCATCTGCTCGCCACGGCGCTCACCACCATCAACCACCCCATCTTCATTCTCGATCGCCTTGGGGTGCGCTATGCCAACCCCGCCGCGGCGCGCGAATACGGGTTCTCTCAGCAGGCGCTCATGGAGATGCGCTTCGAAGATCTCGTGGTTGGCCAAGACGCACGCGAAGGGCTCGATACACAATCGGGGGTGGTGGAAAGCGGCGTTCGGCTCTCGAACGATGTGCACCGGCGGCAAGACGGCAGCGAGTTCCCCGCCGTGGTCACCGTGAGCCCGCTCATGGGGCACGACGGCGATGTACTTGGCCAGGTGGTGAGCGTGCGCAACGTGAGCCAGGACCGGCGGCTCGAGGAGCAGTTGCGTCATACCGAAAAGATGGTGGCGCTGGGCGAGTTGGTGGGCGGCATGGCGCACGAAATCAACAATCCGCTCACCGGCATCTCGGCCTTTGCGCAGATCCTGCTCGAAGAGGAGCTCAGCGACGACCAGCGCGAATCGGTGCAGCTCATCAAGCAGGAGAGCGACCGCGCGAAGGGCGTGATCAGCGACCTGCTGCTGTTTGCACGCAAGGCCGAACGCGGCTTCGGCCCCGTCGATGTGAACACCGTGCTCGAACAGACCCTGCGCCTGCGCGCGTACCCGCTGCGCAATGCCAAGGTCATGGTGCAGCTCGCGCTCGATCCGTCGCGTCCGCAGGTGAGCGGCGACGCGCAGAAGCTGCAACAGGTGTTCCTCAACATCGTGAGCAATGCGGAACACGCCATGATGGATCGAAGCGAACGCCATCTCACACTCGCGACCGCGCTCGAGGGCGACCAGGTGGTCATTACCGCCACCGACACGGGCGCCGGCATGAATGCCGACGTAAAGCGCCGCATGTTCGAGCCGTTTTTCAGTACCAAGCCCGCCGGCATCGGTACCGGTCTTGGGCTCAGCGTGACCTACGGCATCATCAACGCCCACGGCGGCACCATCACGGTCGACTCGGAACCTGACGTGGGAACGACCGTTCGTCTCGTTATTCCGGCGCTGCGTGCGCCCTCTGCCTGATTTCGCCATGACGCATCCCACGCCCTCCGAGACCGTCTCGGCCATTGAAGCTGCCGGCGCCGCCAGCGTCGACGATTCGCTGCGTCGTATTCTCGTGGTGGATGACGAGACCACCATCCGGCTCGCGCTCAGTCGCTTCTTGCGCACACGCGGCTTCGAGGTGGAGCTCGCCGACTCCGGCACGGCGGCGCTCGAGACGCTGCAGCGGCACCGATTTGCGCTGATGCTGTGCGATTTGCGCATGCCGGGCATGACCGGCCTCGAGGTGGTGCCGAACGCGCTGCGCATCGACGAAGACCTCGCCATCATCATGCTCACGGCGGTCAACGATGCTACCAGCGCCACCGAGGCGCTCTCCAGTGGCGCCTTCGACTATCTCACCAAGCCGGTCGAGCTGCCCGACCTGCAAGCGGCGGTGGAGCGCGCGCTCATGCGGCGCATGCGCACCATGGAACGCCGTGCGGTCGATCGGCTCATTCGGGAAGAAGTGGCGGTGCGCACGGTACAACTCGAGCGCGAGAAGGGCGCTCTGCGCGCCCTCACCGTGAGCGTGGCCGAAACGCTCATCAACGCCATGGAAGCCAAGGATGTGTACCTGCGCGGCCATTCGGTGCGCGTGGCCGAACTCGGCGCGGCCGTGGCCGCAGAACTTGGTGAGGCCGACGAGGTGGTGGAGCTCATTCACACCGCAGGCCGCCTGCACGATGTCGGGAAAATCGGCATCCGCGAAGCAGTGCTCAACAAGAACGGGCCGCTCACGCACGAGGAGTTCGCGCACGTGAAAGATCATGTGCAGATCGGCCTCGAGATCCTGCAGCCGCTGCAGCACCTGGGCGACACCCTGCTGTTCATTCGCGATCACCACGAGCACTGGGATGGCGGCGGCTACCCGCACGGGCGGGCCGGTAACGACATCACCATTGGCGGGCGGGTGCTCACGGCGGCCGACGCCTTCGACGCCCTGACCTCCAAGCGCGCCTACCGCGACCCCATGACCGCCGCCTCCACCCTCGATTACCTGGCCACGCAGGCCGGCCGCCTGCTCGAGCCGCGCGTATTCGAGGCGCTGCGGGTGGTCATCGAACGGGGCGCCGTGCCGGGGATTCCGCGCATCCGGTAGCCTCTGGGCGCCAAGTGACGCCATCCAACCCCTTGACTCCGCGTCGCGCTATGTGTACTAGGAGCAAGTGTTTTTCCACGGGCATTTTTCGCCCGTTTTTCCGGTCCTAAAAGCGCTCTAAGGGGAGGCGTCATGCCGAGTGGCGACGAGTTGGAACAGCTCCATACGATCGATAACGATCTGGAAGATCTGCGGGGCTACGGCCGCTCGTCCTACGACGAAGATGACGAGGAAGACGGCTATGGCATCCCGTCGGACGAAGGTGATTCCCTGTGGGACAGCACCGACGATGACGACGACGATGATGACGACGACGAAGACGATGACGGCTACGAGGAAGACGGCCTGATCGACGACGAAGACGACGAGGACGACCTGTTCGGTCGCCCCATCGTGCGCCGTGGCCCGGGGCGTCCGCCCAAGAACCCGGGTGCGCCCAAGCCGGCCCCCAAGGCCAAGAAGGCCCCGAAGGTCGAAGCGCCCGAGCCAGAGCCCGAGTCGGATTCAGATACCGATTCGGAACTGCCGATCGACGACGATCTCGACCTCGACATCGATGGGGACCTCGACATCGACGCCGAAGCGCCCGAATCGGCTCCGGTGGCCGAGGAAAAGCCCGCCAAGGCGCCCAAGGCTCCGAAAGCGCCCAAGGCTCCGAAAGCGCCAAAGGCTCCCAAGGCGGCGGTAGTCGAAGCGCCGGCCGCACCGGTGGAAGCGGCACCGGCCAAGAAGGCGGCGCCCGCCAAGGCACCGAAGGCTCCCGCCAAGGCTGCTCCCAAGACGGCCGCCAAGGCCCCCGCGAAGGCGCCCGCCAAGAAGGCGGCCAAGGCCCCGGCCAAGGCTGCGCCCAAGACGGCTGCCAAGGCTCCGGCCAAGGCGCCCGCCAAGGCCGCCAAGAAGGCGGCGCCCAAGAAGGCTGCCAAGGCCCCTGCCAAGCCGGCCAAGAAGGCCGCGCCCAAGAAGGCGGTCAAGGCCGCGAAGCCGGTGAAGAAGGCGGCCCCCAAGAAGGCCGTCGGTAAGAAGCCCGCGCCCAAGAAGGCGGCCAAGGCACCCGCCAAGGCGGCCAAGAAGCCAGCCCCCAAGAAGGCCGTGAAGAAGGCCGCCAAGGGTTCCAAGCGTCGGTGATGCCCCGGTGCGCATGACCAGCGAGCAGCCGCCGTTTGCGCGGCGGCTGCTCGACGCGCTCCCCTTCACGATCTGGTCGATCGATCTCGAAGGGCGCATTACCGCGACCAACCGGGCCTGGTCCCTGTTCGCCGAAGACAACGGAGCACCCGATATCGCGCCCGAAGCGGCCGTGATCGGGTGCTCCGTGTTTGACAGCGTCACCGACGACGCCTCGCGCACCCAAATCGTGCGCGCCATGGAAATGCTCAGCGACGGGCAGGTCACGTCGGTGCGCTGGGAGTTCCCCTGCAGCTCCCCCGAAGAGGAACGGGTGTTCCTCATGCAGGTCACGGCCATTCGCGAGTACGAAGAGGTAACCGGCTTCGTCTTCGCCACCGTCGACATCACCCCCAGTCACCGCTCGCGCGAAGCCCTCATCAACACCGGCATCGCGCTGGCCGAAGCCATTGCCCTCGACCGGGTGTATGAGAAGGTGGCGCTGCAGCTCAAGCGCGCCATCCCCAGCACGGGCTTCGTCATCGCCATTCTCGAAGACGAAACCGGCCGCTTCGAGATCGCGCACCGTCAGGGTTACGCCGCCTACACCCCCGAGGAAATCGAGCTGCGCCTCACCCGCGCCTGGCTCGACGCCCTCGCCACCAGCCATGTGGTGCGCGAAGCCACCCCCAACGGGCTCGAAATCACCGCCCCGCTGGTCAGCGCCGAAGGGGTCTTGGGCGCGCTCACGCTGTACGCCGAACCGCTGGAGTCGGAAAGCGCCATCGAGGAAACCGAGCGGGTGCTGGCTGTAATCGCCGCCCAAACCGCCGTGGCCATCGAGCGCGCCTGGCTGGTGCGGCGCGTGGAATCCAAGCGTCGCCTCGAAGCCATCGGCGAAGTGGCCGCCGGCGTGGCGCACGAGCTCCGTAACCCGCTCTTCGGCATTTCGAGCGCCGCCCAGCTCCTGCGCTTCCGGGCCCGTGAAGACCCAGTCGTGGAAAAGAACGTGGGGCGCATTCTCCGCGAGGTCGACCGACTCAACAAGATGGTCACCAGCCTGCTGGAGTTCGGCCGCCCCAACGCGGTGCACCTGCAACCGGCCGACCCTGAGGCTGTGTGGGACGACATCCTCGAGGGGGAGCGCGCCCGCCTCGAGTCGCACCGCCTCACGGTGCGCCGCACTCGGCCGCCGCAACCGGTGCGCAGCATGCTCGACCCCGAACAGCTCGGGCAGGTGTTCCGCAATATCCTGGTGAATGCCTGCGACGCGGCCCCCGAAGGCTCCGAGCTGGTGCTCATGAGTCTCGTATCGCCCATCGGCGGCTGGCGCTGCCGGCTCACGAACGGCGGCCCGGCCATCCCCGCCGAAGTGCTACCGCACGTGTTCGAGTTCTTCTACAGCACCAAAACCGGCGGCACCGGCATTGGGCTGGCGCTCTGCCAACGCATCATGGACGAACACGGCGGCACCATCAGCATCGATTCGCAGCACGAGCAGGGCACGACGCTGACGCTGACGCTGCCGGCGACGGCGGCGACCTAGGGCGGGAGATCTCGTGAGCGACTTCAAGCAGACGGCAGACGGCAGGAACGACAGTTCGCAGAACGGAGGAATAGGGAAAGCGGCGGTCGGCGCTGCGCGCCGCCGCCGATTTCCCCACCGCAAAGGAGATCGGGCGCGGCCGCTCTGCGGCGCGCCCGTTCCTTCTGAATTCCTGCCTACTGCGTGCTGTAGGTGCTGCCGTCTGCCGTCTGCTTTTCAACCGCAGTAACCCCCGCCGTCATGCTATCGATCCTCGTCATCGACGACGACGAAACCGTCCGCAGCACCCTCGTCGAGTTCTTCGAAACCTTCGGCCACACGGCGCGCGGCGCCGCCACCGCATCCATGGGGCGGCAGATGGCGGCGGAGCATGCGCCCGATGTGGTGCTGCTCGACCTGCGCCTGCCCGATGCCAACGGCATCGTGGCGCTCGATGCGCTCTTGGCCGACGACCCGGAGTTGGCCGTCATCGTGCTCACGGGGCACGCCGATGTGCAGACCGCCGTGAAGGCCATGCAGCACGGGGCCGCTGACCTGCTCGAAAAGCCCATGGACCTCGAGGCGCTGGCCGGCGCGGTCGAGCGGGCCGCCAAGCGCGGCCGCCTCCAGCAGGAGGTCGCGGTGCTGCGTGCCGCCAGCCGAGCCGACGAACCGGCCTCGCCGTCGCTGGCACCCACGCTGGAAGAGCTCATCGACCTCGCTGCCCGCAACGCCGACGCGCCGGTGCTGTTGCAGGGCGAAACGGGCACCGGCAAGGGCTTTGTAGCGCGCCAGATCCACGATCGTTCGGCACGAAACCAGTCACCCTTCGTAGAGATCAACTGCGCGTCGCTCTCCACCACGTTCTTCGAGTCGGAGCTGTTCGGCCACGAACGGGGAGCATTTACCGATGCCCGCCAGGCCAAGCGCGGCCTGCTCGAGGTAGCCGGCGACGGCACGGTATTCCTCGACGAAATCGCGGAAATGGGGCAGGAAGTCCAGCCTCGCCTGCTCAAGGTCCTCGAAGAACGCACCTTCAGGCGGCTGGGCGGCACCACGGTGCTGCGCTCCAACGCGCGCATTATTGCCGCCACGCACCAGCCGCTGGCCGATGCCGTCGCCGACCGCCGGTTCCGCGCTGACCTCTACTATAGGCTGCAGGTGCTTACGCTCACCCTGCCGCCGCTGCGTGCGCGCCCCGACGAAGTGCTCCCCATGGCGCACCGTTTTCTTCCCAAGGGCGCCTCGCTCACCCGCGCCGCCCAGGACGCCCTGCTCGCCTACCGCTGGCCCGGCAACATCCGGGAGCTCAAGAACACCCTGTGGCGCGCCGCCATTCTCGCCGGTCCCGCCGCCATCGACGTGGTGCACCTCGGCCTCCCCAGCGACATCCCGGCGCCAGTAACCGGCCGCAACGCCGCCCCGCCCCGCACCCTCGAAGAAGCCGAGCGCGAAGCCATTCGCGTGGCGCTCGCCGCGAACGACGGCAACCGCTCCGCCGCCGCCCGCACTCTGGGCATCGCCCGCTCCACCCTGCTCGAAAAGCTCAAACGCTACGGGCTCGAGTAGCGCGGCGCTTCGAGGGAGAAAGGTGTAATGATCGGCGCCTTTCTTTCAGTGGCCAGCGGCCCGCCCAAGAGGCGGCGACTCCGACACCCTTTCTCCGTGTCTCCGCTCCCCCGTGCCTCCGACGAGCTGTTTCCCGCCGAAGTGCCGGAAATCAGTCGACCGAAAACACGACAGCAGTAATCGACCGTCCGATAATCGAACAGCTCAAAGCCATCACCTTTGTGACTACTTATTCCAGCAAAGCCTTATACAGCAATGGCTTGCAGTGACACGCCAATTCCCGGCCCACTTCTCGCGCTGCTGGTCAGGCATGAAGACCGAAGCTGCAACGAAGTCCGTGCTCGTAGTCGAGGATGAGCAGAGTATCCGCGACGTCCTCGTGGAGCTGTTCGAAACGGAAGGGAACACGGTAACCTCGGCTGAGCTTCTCCCTGAAGCACTCGATAAGCTGCGCACGCAGCGGTTCGATCTGATCGTGACGGACCTCCGCCTCGGCGGAAAGCGCGACGGTGGGCTGCAGGTTATGGCTCTCGCCGGCATGCTCTCCCCCGATGCGATGGTGTTGGTACTGACGGCGTACCCCGACGATTCCAATCGTCAGGCTTCATTCCGTTTGGGCGCGCTGCACTTCCTCGAAAAGCCCGTAGATCTCGCGACCATCGCGAACTACGCGCAAACGGTTGGGGTGCGAACCGCCTTCGCCACGAGCCTCAAGGAGTAACAACAAGCACGGCTGAGTACGGACGGCGGAGCTACCGCGTCCTACAACTCAAATCCGCCCTTCGGGGCGGGCACGATCGCGCAATCGTGCCGACACAATCGTCTGGTCGTTCCGGTGGGTGGTGGGTGATACTGGGGAGTGTCACACGGGCGGCCAGGCGAGTCGGCATTCGATGAGCGCGATTGTTGCATTCAGGAGCTGGCATGTCGACCCCACATGCGCGTCACATGCATCACGACTCCGGCCGTGACGTATCACCGCTTCCCAATCCGCTGGGTGGGGAGCGGCGCACTTTTGTTTGGCGCGGCCAGCGCATCGCCTATGTCGTGCGCGGCCATGGCGATCCCGTCGTGTTCATCCATTCCATCCACGCCGCGGCGTGGAATGCCGAATGGCGACATGTGGTGCCGGCCCTCGAGGAGCACACCTGCTATGCCCTCGACCTGCTCGGCTTCGGCGCCTCCGACCGGCCGCCCCTGCACTACACGGCGCAACTCTACCTGAAGCTCATTCACGATTTCCTCGTAGAAATCGTCGGCGAGCCCGCGCTGCTCGTTGGCAGCTCCCTCGGCGGCACCTACGCCATTGCCATCGCCGCCGACTACCCGCAGCTCGTGCGCGGCGTGGTGGCCATCGGCCCCGGTGGCATCTCGCGCCTCTTCAAGCAAGGCGGCGCCCCGTTCGGTGTCATCGAAAACACCTTCCGCGTGCCCGTGTTGGGCGAATGGCTGTTCAAAGCCCTCGTGTCGCGAGCCAGCATTCGCTTCTTCCTCAAGGACATCTATGCCAATGGCCTCGATGCCGACGCGGAAGCGTTTTACTGGATAAGCGCCAACCAGCCCAACGCCCGCTTCGCCCCCGCCGCCTTCGTGGGGATGAATCTCAACTGGGATGTTCGCGAACGCGTCGCGCAGCTCGAATGTCCGCTGCTCATTGCCTGGGGAACGAAAGCCAGCCAGACCCCGTACCGCGAAGCCGCCGAAGTGCGCCGCCTCGCTCCGCTCGCGCAATTCGCCCCCTTCGACGCCGGCGATTTGCCGCACGACGAGATGCCCATTCCCTTCGTCGTCATGCTGAAGGAATTCGCCGCCAAGACCACCGCCACCGTCTAACCCCGCCGCGGTCGGATTTCCGCCCCCCAAACTTCCGCCGTCCAAGCTTCCGCCGTCCGAGCTTCCGCCGTCCGAGCTTCCGTAGTTCCGCTGTTTCCGTAGTTCCGCTGTTCCCGTAGTCCCAACTCCCGTTCCACCAACTCCCGTAGTCCCAACTCCCGTAGTTCAGACGCGCCGAAAGAAAGGCAGTATATTTGCCTTCCCATGGCCGAGTCTCCCGTCCCCCTCCTGCGCGCTCATGCGCGCCACGCTCCGTGGAACGCGCGCGGACTCGCGGCGCACGCCGCGGCGCTCGTCGATAGCGCCGGCGTGAAGCCCACCAACGCGTCGGCCCGTGCCACGCCCAGTGCGCGCGCCGTCCGTTTCTACGTAGCCAACGGCCTGCTCGACCGCCCCGAAGGGGCCGGCACTGCGGCCACGTACGGCTATCGCCACCTGCTGCAGCTGCTCGCCATCAAGATCCGTCAGCGCGAAGGCCAGACGCTCGACGCGATCAAGGTGGAGATGAAGGAGACCACCGGCGATGCCCTCGAACGCCGTGTCGCCGCCTCGCTCGCGCCCGCACTCGCGCTGCAACTCGACCCCGTACAGAAGACCTCCAACCCCGTGGCCAGCTGGCGCCGCATCAGCGTCGCCGACGGCGTGGAAATCCACGTGCGCGACGACAGCCCGGCGGCAGGCGACGAAACGCTGGTGGGGTTGAGAGACTCGCTGCGGCGGCAGCTGGGGATCTGAGCGGTAGTCGTGGCGTTGTACGGCGGGAGTTGGTGAAACGGGAGTTGCAACCACGGGAACTGCACCACGCGCGTGCGGTTCCCGTTTGTGCTTCACGTAGGGCTGGTCCCGTAGTACCAACTCCCGTAGTACCAACTCCCGTAGTTCCAACTCCCGTAGTTCCAACTCCCG
>ERZ1645185.11-NODE-11-length-92179-cov-8.535800_pt1 | contig 92179 bp, 66 predicted proteins | sample MGYA00575351_ERZ1645185 | MGnify/ENA primary metagenome ERZ1645185 (study PRJEB40838, sample SAMN11284767) | freshwater sediment metagenome | isolation source: river sediment | host: Sediment | place: India: Jana village, Kanpur | collected 2015-12-17 ... | reverse complement strand
GGGCCAGCAAGATCACGGCGAGCCCCGCATCGGGGAACTTCGCGAATGCGGTGGCGCTACCGGGCCCACCTCCGGTGTGACCCACACGACGATGGCGACCGAACGGCGTCAGCCCGAAGCCCAGTCCGTAGGGTGCGTCACCTGTGCGCACCGCCACCGGTCGCCACATCTGCGTCAGTGTGGCCGCTGAGACCAGGCGGTTCGCGTCGAGTGCCGCGTCCCACCGCGCGAGATCGAGAACGGTAGACACGATGGCGCCGTTCGCCTCGTCAACCATGGGCTCAAAGGGCTCCACAACGCCTCATGCGAGCTGCCGGAAATGGTCGCGACCAAGAGACCCAGCACGTAGTACCCCGTGTCTCCGTACTCCCAGCGTTCGCCCGGCGCAAACTCCAACGGCAGGCACGCCACGCTGCGGGCAGCGCGGGCAGGTGCTGCGACACCGTGTCGTCGAGCGACAAGCGACCGGTCTCCACCAGTCGCATGACGCCAACCGCCGTCAGGGCTTTGGTGATCGAGGCAATCTGAAATGGCGTCTCCGGCGTGACCCGATGCCGACCACCGAAATCACTGACGCCGAACCCGCGCGCGTGGATCTCGCGACCATGCTGCACCACGGCGATGGCTACACCGGGGAAGGGAACGCCTACCAGAACATACGGGCTCGCGAGCCGTCGTGACGCAAAAGGAAACGGCGCCCGATGCGGAGCGCCGTTTCTTGTGCACGAGCGATGGCCGAGCCGCTTACGCGACCAATACCGGGTAGTCGGTGTAGCCGGCTTCGCCCGGAGTGTAGAACGTGGCGAAGTCTGGTGCGTTCAGCGGCGCGCCGTTCTGCAACCGCTCGATCAGATCGGGGTTGGCAAGCGCGGGGCGCCCGAACGCCACGAGATCGGCCGCGCCGCTCACGAGCAGCGACTCGGCGCTGGTACGGTCGAGACCGCCCGACGCGATGAACACACCACCAAACGCCGCCTTGAGCTGCGACGGCAAGTTGGCGGGCAGTGCGGGTGCACCCATGGATGCGTGATTCACGAGATGCAGATACGCGAGCTTCAGCGCACCAAGGCCGCGCGCGAGTTCGAGGAACTGCTCGTCGACGCCCTCAAAGGCGCCCATGCCGTTGAAGGCGCCATGCGGCGACAGGCGGATACCCACACGATCGGCGCCAATGGCGCGCGCCGTGGCTTCCGCGATTTCCAACGCGAAACGATTGCGATTGGCGGCGCTGCCACCGTACACGTCGGTGCGGGCGTTGAGGTTCGCGTTGAGGAACTGCTCGATGAGATAGCCGTTGGCGGCGTGCAGTTCGACGCCGTCGAAGCCGGCCTCAATGGCGTTCTGCGCCGCCTGCACGAACTCCTGCACCACAGCGGCCACTTCAGTCGTAGTGAGCGCGTGCGGCGTGGTGGCCGGCTGCATGCCCTGGCTATCGGTGTAGATGGGCTCCGGCAGCGGCACCGCCGCCGAGCTGATCACGCGTGCACCGGCGGGCATGTTGTCGAGGTGCGACGCCCGACCCGTATGCATGAGCTGCGCGAAGATGCGACCGCCGGCCTCATGCACCGCTTGGGTCACGGGCTTCCACGCCTCGACCTGAGCGGCTGTATACAGCCCCGGAATGCGCGCGTATCCGGCGCCATCGGCGCTCGGTGCCACGCCTTCGGTAATGATGAGCCCGATCGACGCACGCTGACCGTAATACGTGGCCATGATGTCGGTGGGCACATGGTCGGCGGTGGCGCGGTTACGGGTCATGGGGGCCATGACCACGCGGTTGCCGAGGGTGATTCGGCCCAGGGTGAACGGTTCGAACAGCATGTCGGGCTCTGGTCGGGAGAAGGCAAACGGGCGTCGGGCGGCCAAAACCGGCCGGCGATATGTGTACTGTCTGGTATATATACTAATGGGTACATAATGTTCAATCCATCGGTGATCGGGTAGTTTTCCAGCATGAGCCGAGGCCGCCCCCGACAATTCGATCCCGAGACCGCTCTCGAACAGGCGCTCGCCGTGTTCATGCGCGACGGGTTCGAGCGAGCGTCGGTGCAGGAGCTGGCCGACTGCATGGAGATCTGCAAACCCAGCCTGTATGCGGCCTATGGCAACAAGGAGGCGCTCTTCATCGAAGCCCTCCGGCTCTACGCTCGGCGCGGTGCGGAAGCCCGTCGCGAGCTGCTCGAGCGCGAGCCTGATGGTCGCCACGCCGTTGAGGCGTTGCTTCGCCACACCGTGGCGCACGTGACCTCCGGCGCGGCGGCGGGGTGCCTGCTTATTGGGGAGGCGGCTTCACCGAACTCGGGTTATTCCGCTGAGGTCCGCGAGGCGCTCATGAGTGCAATGGCGGAGGGTGCCAGCGACCTGCGAGTGCGCCTGCAGCGAGCGCAGGACGAAGGGCAGTTGCCAATTGGCAGCGACGCAGAGGCACTGACCCACTACTTCGGTGCGCTCATGGCCGGTTTCGCGGTGCAGGCACGCAACGGCGCCACGGCACAGGAACTCGACGCCGTGGTGACCTCCGTCATGCAGATGTGGGCGCCGGCGCTCAGCGGTCGGCAGTAAGGCGTCGCCAACACATCAGCGCGTGAGAATGCGTGGCGCGATCGAGCGCTGCGCCCGTCATCACCACCAATGGAGTGTTGTTTCGTGAGCGGTAGTGGCGACCTGTTTCGGAAGTTCTCGATCGAATCGAACAAGCGCGCCACCGGTGACCTCGAACTCACCATTCGGTCGCGGCTTCGCTACCTGCGCTCGTGGAAGAACGAACTCGCCAGCGATGGTTCGTGGCGCGAGCGCCGGCGCGCCTGGCCTCTGGGTTTCCGGGTGGCCACCTACCGGCTGCTCGAGCTCGACCGGCGCGATCACACGCTGTACGTGCCCGACTTTCCGCTGCCGCGTCCCGCGACGCGCATGAATGGCTTCTGGAATCCAATCATCGGCAACAAGCTGGTGCTGTCGTATGTCGCGCAAGCCGCGGGCGTCCCGTGCCCGGCGCTGCTGGGTGCGCTCGTGCACGGGCGGCCGTATTCATTCGACGGCACACCGGCCGATGATCTTGCGGCAGCCCTCGAGCAGTGGACGCAGACAGCGCGACGCTTGGTGTTTCGGCCACACTGGTCTGGTGCCGCTGAAGGGGTGTTCTCCGTGGACCGGGAGAGCGGCCAGTGGCGGATCAACGATCAGCCTGCCAGCATCACGGAGCTGACCACCCTGCTGCGCGCGTTGCATCGGTACCTCGTCACCGAATGGGTGGAGCAGGCCACGTTTGCGCGTCGTATCTACTCGCGTACGCCCAATACGCTGCGTGTGCTCATGCTGCGCGACGCCGACGGCCCGTTCGTAGCGGCGGCGGTACACCGCTTTGGCTCGAGCCGTTCATTTCCGGTGGACAACTTTCACGCGGGACGTGGTGGACTCGGCGCGCCGGTAGACATGGCGACGGGGCGTTTGGGGGCAGCGCTGGGTGCCGATGCAAACGGGCGCATGATGCCATTCACGCATCATCCCGAAACGAACGAGCGCATCGAAGGTGTTGACATTCCGCACTATCACGCGGCCATCGATGGCATGCGGCGTCTCTGTCACGCGCTCCCCGAAGGCGTGTGGGTGGGGTGGGATGCGCTGATGACCGACGATGGCTACCGCATTCTCGAGGGGAACTCCCCGCCGGGGTTGCACGTGTGGCAGGTGCACGAGCCGTTGCTGCGCAATGCGCGTGTCGCGCGCTTCTTTGCGGCGCACGGCGTGGGAAGGACTTGAACGAGGTCCATCTTCACCGCTGACCGCGTGCGGCCAGCACTCCCGTGGTATCCCGCCAGACATCGTGATGCATGAAGGCGCCCACGCCGCCGCCAATGATACCGCCCACCACGCCGATGAACATGGCGCTGCCGAGAATGTCGGTAGTGCGGCTGTACTTCATGCGAATGCACGGGTCGCCAGCGGGACAGCTGTTGTCGGCGGTGGCACCGGTGCCGGCCCCGATCACGGCGCCGGCGGCGGTCCCAATGAGGGCGCCGCGCCAGGTGGAGCGCGGACGCCGCACGCTGACTTCCAGTTTGCGCACATGGGCCATGGCGAACGCCTGCGCCTGCCCGTTACCCGTGCGCAGTACGATGGAGTCGCTGCCCACGCGCACCGTCGTGCCGACGACGCGTTGCTTGCTGGCATCGGTGCGCACCGTAACACGTACGCGTGCGCCGGGGTCGAGTAGCGACGGCCCCTGCGCGAGGAGCGATGGTGTCCACGTGGTCGTCGCCGCGCTCCCAACGGCGAGCCCTAAGAGGTACCACCAACTGCGTTGTCGCATGGTCCACGCTCCGCATTGCCACGACGGCATGGCATGACTGCCGACCGTTGTGTCTGGTAGTCTGCTACACCGCCATCCACCCACCGTCCGCAGGGATGATGGCGCCGTTGATGATACGCGCCGCGTCGGATGCCAGGAACAGCGCCAACTCGGCGATGTCGATAGGCTGCAGCTGCGCCGGGACGAGCGCACCGAACGCCATGGCGCGCGCCATGCCGGTTGGCTCAAGGCGATCGGCGGGCATGCTTTCGGCGATATTGGTGGCCGTGGCCCCAGGGCAGATGGCGTTGCAGCGGATGCCGCGTTGCGCATACATCCACGCGGTGTTCCGCGTGAGCCCGACCACGGCAAACTTGCTGGCGGTGTACGCGGCGCCTGCCGCCCCGCCGCTCATGCCGGCAATGGAGGCCACGTTGATGATGGCGCCGCCGCCCTGTTCGAGCATGTGCGGCACGGCGCGACGGCTGGTGAACATGGGGCCGTCGACGTTCACCGCCTGCACCCGCCGCCACACGTCGAGCGTCATCTCACCCACGCCGGCCATGTAGTCCATGATGCCGGCATTGTTCACCAGCACGTCTACCCGGTCGTATTCGGCAATCGCGCGATCAACGAGCGACTCGGCATGCGCCTGGTCACTGATGTCGCCCACGAGACCGGTAATACGACCGCCGACGGCTTCCACCTCGGTACTCAACTCGGCGAGCCGGGCTTCATGACAGTCGGCGGCAATGATGCTGGCGCCTTCGGCCGCGAAGCGCGTCGCAATACTGCGGCCGATGCCGGCGGCGGCACCGGTGATGACCACAACCTTGCCCATGAGACGCATGGTGTTCTCCGCAAGCACGCTGGGTATGCCAAAGGGTATCCCCAAGCGTATGCGCCGCCGCGCAGCGGGAACATCGGGGAAGTGCTGGAAAACCGTCAGGCACACGGCAGACTGGTAAAGCGGTGTGTGCTCATGCATATCCCGCGAGTGCCGAACACGACGATTTCTCCTGAGGCGGCCAGAACGGCCCGCGCCGCGGCCTGGGCGGCCGCCGGCGCCAGTGTGTGCTTCGGCGCCTCGGTGGTGGCCACGCGCTACGTGGTCCCGCAAACCACGCCGGTGGTGCTGGCGTTTTTGCGCTATGTGGTGGCCACCACGAGTCTGCTGCTCGTGCTGCGCGCGCGCGCCTTTCCGTCGATGCCGTGGCGCGATCGTGGGCAGGTGGCGCTGCTGGGTGTGCTCTTCTTCGGCGTGTTTCCGTGGAGCTTCAGTGCGTCGCTCACGCATCTGCCGGCGGCGCACGTGGCGCTCATCGTGGCCACGAATCCGTTGGTGACGCTGGCGCTCTCGGTGTGGCGTGGCGTCGAGCGGTTCACCACGCGGGCGGTGCTTGGACAGACCCTGGCGTTCAGCGGCCTCGTCATCGCCCTCGCGCCATCGGGTGATTCGGCGGTTCGGGCGGCGGGTAGCGATGCCTGGATTGGCTATCTTGAAATTGGCACCACGGTGATGTGTGGTGCGATCTACAACGTGTGGTCGCGACCGCTACTGGCTCGCTACGATGCGTTGGCGGTTACGGCCCAATCGATGATCATGGGCACCATCGCGCTGGCCCCATTGGCCTTTTCCCAGGGTCTGCTAGTGAGACTGCCGCAGGTTACGCCGCTGGGATGGGCGACCGTGTTGTTCCTCGGCACGGCGGGCGGCGCGTTGGGCTTCGGCCTGTGGATTTGGGCGCTGCGGCATTCCACGCCGTCACGGGTGGCGGTGTTCCTCGCGCTCAATCCCATCACGGCCATCGTGCTGGGTGTGCTGTTGCTGGGCGAACCGGCTGGTGTGCGCCTGCTGCTTGCGCTGGTGGCGGTGGTGGGCGGAATTCAGCTGGCGGCGCGGCGGTAGCGTCCAAGAAAGCAGCAGAGGCAGCGGAGGCAGGACTTCCAAGAGTACATCCGAGGCATCCTAGGCATCCACGACAAAAACAACTACTTGGATGACTTGTTGCCTCGAATGCCTAGGATGTACTCATGGACGTTCGCTGCCCTCGCTGCCTTCGCTGCCTCTGCTGTGTTCAGGGACGTTCGCCGCCCTCGCTGCGATCAGGGACGCTCGCCCTGGGTCTCGCGTGAGCGCTCGCGCACGAGCGACCAGATCGCCGGCACCACGAACAGTGTGAGCAGCGTACTGCTCACCATGCCGCCGATCATCGGGGCGGCGATGCGCTTCATCACGCTCGCGCCGGTGCCGCTGCTCCATAGGATCGGGAGCAGGCCGATCATGGTCGAGGCCACGGTCATCATCTTTGGGCGCACACGCTCCACCGCGCCGGCGATGGTCACGTCGAACAGGTCCCGCCGCGTGACGGCAACGCCGGTCTGCAGGCGCTCCTCCAGTGCCGAGTTGAGATACACGAGCATGATGACCGCGGTCTCCGCCGCCACGCCCGCGAGCGCGAGAAAGCCGATGGTGACCGCCACCGACCACTCGTAGTCGAGCAGCCAGAGGAACCACACGCCGCCCACGAGCGTGAACGGAATGGTGAGCATCACCACCAGCGTATCGGCGGCGTTGCGGAAGTTGAACCAGAGCAGCAGCAGTACCAGGGCGAGTGTGGCGGGTACCACCACCTGCATGCGCACCTTCGCGCGCTCCATGTACTCGAACTGGCCGCTCCACTCCATGCGGTAGCCCGGTGGCAGCGTCACCATACCGCCGATCATCTGCTTCGCTTCGGCCACATAGCCACCAATGTCCCGCTCACCGGGATCGATGTAGACCCACGCGGTGGGCTGCGCATCTTCGGTGCGCACCACCATGGGGCCTGCCACCTGCCGAATGGTGGCCACCTGCCCGAGCGGCACCTGCGGCGTGCCGCCAGGTACACTCGCGGCAGACGGCATCGCGCCCGGCATGCCGCCGCGCGATGCGCCCGACACGCCGGACGCGTTGTGCGCCACCGGCACCAGCACCGACGCCAACCGCTCCGGGGTGTCGCGCAATTCCTGCGGATAGCGCACGCGCACGCCGTAGCGTTCACGCCCCTCCACCGTCTGCGTGATCGTCATGCCGCCGATGGCGGTGGCGATCACCGTCTGTACGTCGCCCACGTTGAGGCCGTGCCGCGCCGCCGCCGCACGATCGATATCGATGTCGAGGTAATAGCCGCTCACGGCACGCTCGGCGAACACGCTGCGCGTGCCTTGCACCATCTGCAGGTGCCCCTCGATCTCCTTGCCCAGACGTTCGAGTTCGGCGAGGTCGGGGCCATAGAGCTTCACACCAAGCGGCGTGCGGATGCCCGTGGCGAGCATGTCGATGCGCCCCTTGATGGGCATCGTCCACGCGTTCGTCACGCCGGGCATACGCACCGCGCTATCCATCTGCGCAATGAGCCCTTCGTAGGTGAGGCCATCGCGCCATTCACTTCGTGGCTTGAGCATGATGGTCGTCTCGGCCATATCGAGCCCCGCCGGATCGGTGGCGGTGTTGGCGCGCCCGGCCTTACCCCATACACTCACGACTTCCGGGAACCCCCGCAGAATGGCGTCCTGCTGCCGCAGGAGTTCGCGTGCGCGCGCGACGCTGATGCCGGGCAGCGTGGTGGGCATGAAGAGAATGGTGCCTTCGTCGAGCGGTGGCATGAACTCGCTACCGATCTTCTGAAAGGGAATCCAGGTCAGAATGAGCAGTGCGGCCGAGGCACTGATCACCGGCCACCGATGGCGCAGCACCCAGCCGAGCATCGGCGCGTACACGCGGATCATGCCGCGTGACAACGGATTCTTCTGCTCGCGGTAAATGCGGCCGCGAATGAAGAGCCCCATGAGCACCGGCACCAGCGTGATGCTGAGCAGGCTGGCCGATGCCATGGCGAACGTCTTGGTGAGGGCGAGCGGCATGAAGAGCCGCCCCTCCTGTCCCTCGAGTGTGAAGACGGGAATGAAGCTCACCGTGATGATGAGCAGCGAGTAGAAGAGGGACGGCCCCACTTCTTTCGCCGCGGCGAGCACCACCTCGAACCGATCCTTCGTGGTGAGGGTGGCGGTGTCCACATACGCAGCACCCGGCGCGGTCTTCCGCTCGAGGTGCTTGTGCATGTTCTCCACCATGACGATGGCGGCGTCGATCATCTCGCCGATGGCGATGGCAATGCCACCAAGCGACATGATGTCAGCGCCGATACCGAAGGCGCGCAGCCCGATGAAGGCGATGATCACGCTGATGGGTAGCGTGACGACCGCCACGAGTGCGGAGCGCGCATGCAGCAGGAACACGATGCAGATGAGCGCCACGATGACCGCTTCCTCGAGCAGCGTTTCGCGCACCGTGGCAATGGCTTCCTCGATGAGCGTGCTGCGGTCGTACACGGGCCGCACCACCACGCCGGGCGGGAGGCTCGATTGCACTTCCACCAGCCGCGCCTTCACGCGATCGATGGTTTCGAGCGCGTTCTCGCCGAAGCGCATCACCACGATGCCGCCCACCGCATCACCACGTCCATCGAGATCGGTGATGCCGCGGCGCACGGCGGGGCCGATGGTGACGCGCCCGAGTTCTGCCACACGAATTGGCGTGCCCGACGACGTGGCCCCCACCACCACGTTTTCGATGTCGGCGATGCCTTCGAGATAGCCAAGGCCGCGCACCATGTACTCGCGCTCGGAGAGCTCCATCACCATGGCACCCACATCGCTGTTGGCGCTCTGGATGGCACTCATGACACGCGTGACGGGGATGCCGAAGGCCAGCAGCTTCGCGGGCTCGAGATCCACCTGATACTGCTTCTCGAAGCCGCCCACGGATGCGACTTCCGCCACACCGGGCACCGCCGTGAGCGCATAGCGGAGCGACCAGTCCTGCACGCTGCGCAACTCGGGAAGCGTAAGGCGTCCCGTGGTATCCTCCAGCGCATACTGGTAGACCCACCCGAGTCCCGTGGCGTCGGGGCCCAGCGTAGGGGCCACCTTGTCGGGGAGCCGGCCACGGATGCCGTTGAGATACTCGAGCACGCGCGTGCGCGCCCAGTACAGGTCGGTGCCGTCCTCGAAGATCACGTACACGAAGGACACGCCGAAGAACGAGTAGCCGCGCACGGTTCGCGCTCCCGGCACCTTTAGCATCTCGGCGGCGATGGGATAGGTGACCTGATCCTCGACGATGCGCGGCGCCTGCTCGCCGTAATCCGCCTGCACGATGACCTGCACATCGGAGAGATCGGGGAGCGCATCGAGGGGTGTGCGCTGCATCGACCAGAAGCCGGCTACCACCAGCAGCGCGGTGGCCAGCAGCACGAGCGACCCGTTGCGGGCCGACCATTCGATCACACGTTTCAGCATGCGCTACTTCCTCGGCGTGCTACGTGTGGGCGGCGTAGTGATCTCCATACCGGGCATGTCGCCCATGCCACCGAGCGCGGTGCCGAGATTCGATTCGGCGTCCACGAGGAAGGTGGCCGATGCGACGACGATGTCGCCGAGCGCCACGCCGCTGATGATCTCGATGCGATCATCGGAGGTGGCGCCGATCTGCACTTCGCGTGGTTCGAGCTGCCCGTTCTCGCGCTTCACGAATACGATGGAGCGCTCGCCGGTGGAGAGCACGGCGCTGCGCGGTACCGTGAGCACCGGCATCGTGGCGCTCGCGGCGCTGCCGACAATGCGCAGCGTGGCGTACATGCCCGGCTTGAGGCGCTGACCGGGATTCGGGAGTGACACGCGCACACGGGCGGTGCGGGTTTCCGGCGCGAGCGTTGGGTAGATGTACGCAATGCGCCCCGTGAAACGCTCGCCCGCGAACGCGTCGAACTCCGCAGTGGCCTGCTGCCCCACGCGCACAGCGCGCAGATCCTGCTCGTACACATCGCCTTCCACCCACACAGTGGAGAGATCGGCGACACGGAAGAGTGCATCGCCAGCCATGATGCGCTGCCCGTGGGTGACGTTCTTCTCGGTGACGACGCCGGACGCGGTGGCACGCAGCGTGAGCGTGCGCTGCACCTGGCCGCTGCGCTCGATGCGCTCGATATCGGCGGCAGGGATATCCCAGTAGGACAACCGTCGGCGTGCCGACTGCAGCAACTCTTCGGCATCCGCGCGGGCTTCAGGAGCGGCCTGCGACATGTCGCTGGCGAGTCGCCGGGCGAGGAGCAGTTCTTCCTGCGCCGCCACGAGCGCGGGCGAGTAGATCGCCATGAGCGGTTCGCCGCGTGAAATGGCGCGACCGGTAAAGTCCACGTACAGCCGCTCCACCCAACCTTCGACTTTGGGCGCGATGGTCTGTAGTCGTGTTTCGTCGACGGTGACCTGTCCCACCGTGCGAATGTCGCGGGGCAACGCGCTGGCCGTGACCTCGGCGAAGGTGACCCCGATGCGTCGGACTTGCTCGGCGGTGAGCGTGACCGATTGGGCGGTGCCCGACGGCCGCGCCATGCTGGCGTGGTCGTGGCCTTCCATTCCGGCCATGTCGTTCGGCTGCGAAGCCGCGGAGGAGCCCGATCCCGCGGGAGCCGGGCGCGTGTACCACCACGCTGCGGCGATGGCGGCGACGGGGACGGCTACCAACAGCGCGGTGCGCACGGCGCGCGGGACTTTCGACGCGGCACTCATCGTGTGGCTCCGGTGGTGGTGACGAGAACGCGACCCACGAGCATCTCGAGTTCGGCCCAAGCGCGTCCTTCGGCGGCGTCCAGCGCAGCGAGCTCCTGGCGATAGCGGTTCACGCTCATGCGGTTCTCGATGACGGTCATGAAGTCGACGGTGCCCGTGCGGTACGACGCGAGCGAGGACGCGGTGGTGGCTTCGGCCTGTGGCAGCACGGTGGTGCGATAGAGCGCGCGCAAACGGCGCGCACTCGCGAGATCAGCGAGTACTTCAAAGAGTCGTGCGCGGGTGTCGGCACGCATGGCGGTGAGTTCGGCTTCGGCCATCTGCTGCATGGCGGCGGTCTCGTCGCGCATGCGGAGCTGTCGTGAGCGGGCGAAGACCGGCAGCGATGCGCCGAGCATGAGGCTGCCCATGCGATCCATCTCGCCGTCCATGCGCCGCTGCCCGTACTGAACGCCAACCTGCAGATCGGGCCACAGTTCGCGCCGGGCGAGCGTGCTGCTGGCCTGCGCGGCGCGAATGTCCTCGGCGCCGGCCACGAGCATGGCGCGCGAACCGTAGGCCATGCGCACGAGCGTATCGAGCGACGGAAGGGTATCGAGGAAACGGGGGAGCAGCGGGGTGCCCGCCACCACGCTGTCGGCGGTGTCGGCGGCGGCCGCGAGCCGGGCGAGGGCGCCGAACTGCATGGCCTCCATGCGCACGATGTCTTCGTCCATGCGGGCGAGCTCCACGCGGGCGCGCAGCACATCGGCCTGCCGTCCCTCACCCACGCGGTACATGGCACCGGCGATATCGGCGGCGTCTTCGAGCAGCCTCCTCGTATCACGCGCGACGGCCACGCGAGCCGCGCTTTCGTAGCGATCGTAGAAGGCCATGGCCGCGGCCACACGGCTGCTCCAGGCCACGTCGCGGGTGCGGGCGTTCGCGGCGGCGGTGCGTGCCGTGGCGGCGGCTCCGGCGGCGGAGAGTTTTCCCGGAGCGGGGACCATCTGCATGAGTTGCAGCTGGGTCATGCCGAGCACCGGATCGGGGCCGAGTCCCGGGAGACGTCGGTTCATGAACCCGAGCTGGAGTTGCGGATCCGGTGGCCGCGTTACGCCTGCGGCGCGCGCGGTCGCTGCCCTCGCGAGCGCCTGCGCGGCCAAGATTCGAGGGCTTCTGGCGTCTACGAGTTCATAGACCCTGGACAAGGTCAGCTCTGCCGGCGATTGAGCTTCCATGCGGGCAGATAGGAACAGCGCGATCGTCAGATGAGGAACGCTGACGATCGTGCGGCTCCCGGGAACACGCCAACGCGTGCCAATCCGGAAACGGGCAAACACAACAACCTCGCGACAAGGGGCTGGCCGGTCCGCCGATATGGCGGTCAGGATGCGCGTAAATGCGCGAGCGCGGAGGCACCAAGGGTTGGTGCGGCGCGCTCGTTGGGCGGCTCAGCTTTTCGGAGGCGGCGAATCGGGACCGACCGCAGGGCTGGAGATTGCGGCAGGCGTGGCCTTGGCCCGTGCGGGGGCGACCTCGTACACCGATGGCGCTACCCGCGAGAACGGCACCACGGCCATCGAAGCACAGTGGGAGGCGCTGCCGCAGTCGTTCGCGTCCGTGGTTCCTTGGTTCTGGCTATCGCAATCACTATGGCCATTGTGTCCTTGTGGTGATGCAGTAGTGACGCTTTGGTGTTGGCTAAAATGCGTTTCAGAACCGGACGATAGCATCTCCCCATGGAGATCGCCGTGGACATGCACGCACACAGAACCTGCCCGCGACAGCGATCCGCAAAGAACGCCAACCAAGGTGAGCAGTGCCGCTACGTGCCGTACGAAGATCACAGGCCGATGGGAAATAGGTGTCGTTCAGGATCGCAAACGAGCTGCGACAGCACCACCAGCGAATCCCTGACGATTGGGCGAATGATGGCCAGAGCGATAAGCTTGTGACTCACTTCGGCCCTTCCTTAGCTTCACCTCCGTGACTGGTCAACCTTTCCGTCGCCCTCTGTCGTGCCTCGTGCTGTTGGCTTCACACGCGCTGCTTACTGGGGCGGCGCTATGCGTCGCGCGAGGTGCCTCCGCGCAGCAGCCGGCTGCGCCGGCTCCAGCCGTGGAAGCCGCGCACGCGCCGCTCCGCATTCTGTGGATTGGCAACAGCTACTCGTTCTACAACGACTTGCCGCGCACGCTCACCATGATGGCCATGGCCGCCGGCGAGAATCGCGTGCCGGCGATCACGGCGGCGTTGGTGCCGGGCGAGTTTTTGCGCGGGCATGTGCTGCGTGGCGATGTGGTGCGGGCGCTCGAACAGCAGCGGTGGGACTACGTGGTGCTGCAGGACAACAGCCTGGGGCCCATCCAGCTTCCCGACAGCACGGTGAAGTACGGCACGATGCTGGGCACCCTGGCGAAGAAGGCGGGAGCCACCGTGTTGCTGTACGTGACGTGGCCACGCCAGGCTACGCCGCAGACGGCGCCGGTGCTGGTGGCCACGTACGGCAAACTGGCCGATGCCATTGGTGCGACGCTCGTGCCGGTTGGCCCCGCGTGGATGGCCATGCGCGAGGAGTCGCCGTCGAGTGTGTTGTACATGGAAGACGGCAGCCATCCCACACCGATCGGTTCGTACGTGGCGGCGAGTGTCTTCTATCGTGTGCTCTACAACAAGCCGGCCACGGGGCTGCTGCCGCACACGTTCAAGACCACCGACAATCGCTATCAGCGTACCGTACCGCCGGCCGTGGTGCCGTCGTACGTGGTGCCCGCGAATGAAGCGTCCGCTGCGCATCGCGCCGCCGAACGGGCCACACGCAGCACGCCGCAAACACCACGGGAGCTCCGCTAGTGCGCGTAGCCATCGTGGGCGGGCCCGGCATTGGCAAGAGCACACTCGTGCGACAGCTTGGCGACTTGTATCGCAACGGCTCGTACGGCGAGGGCGAGCAGGGCGTGTGGGACCCACGTGTGCTGGCCGACATCGAAGCCGGTCGCAATCCGGTCGGTGTCACGGCGTACTTCGCCCGGCTCTACGATGCCAACTACCGGCACGCCGCCACCCACGACGAACCGGGGGCTGTGGTGCTTATCGAAGGCGCGCAGATTACGCTCGAGGCACACATTGCCGAGTATCCGGTGGATACGCACGCTGCCCTGCAGCGCGTGGTGGCCATGGGTGCCCACTGGTTGCCCGAGTGCACGATCGTGCTCACGTCGGGCACCGATACGATCGAGAAGCACATCCGGCTGCGTCGTCGACCGCACGAAGAAGTCGAACGCATGGTTGAACGTTTCCGACTGATTGACGCGGAGTTCCGGCGGTTGGCGCCGCAGCATCCGGGCGCCGTAGTGGTCGAGCGCGATGGTATGGAGTTTCATACCCGCGAGGGGCTGCTCGCGGTGGCGAAGGCGGCCGGATTGCCGCCGTTTCCGGAGATCCCGTACGAGCAGATGTCGAGCCGCGTGGACTGAAGAACGTCAGCGCTTGACCGGCGCGTGCTTCCACACGAGGCGGGCGCCAGTTGCCGGATCGAACCCCGACACCAGGGAACTCTCAACCAGTGGCGTGCTCACCATGACGGCGCGTCCGAGTTCGGTGTAGTACCGCGCGGTGGCGAGATCGGATACGGCGGCAACCTCGCGCACACTGCTGTAGATGCGGAGCGGACCGCTGGCCGCGAGGTTGAGTTGTGTCCATGTCGCGGTGCGATCGGCAATGAGCGTTGGTGTGCCGCTGGTGCCACGCGCATATCCGACATCGCCACCAGCCACGTAGCTGCGCGCCTTGGTGGCCCGCGGAATCACCCACGCCTCGAGTGTATCGTTGGCGGGCATGAACGGCACGACCAGGAACGGTCGGTTGCGCCGTTTCCACGCCGGCGCCACGAGTGCGGACACATCACGCGCGAGCTTGGCGCTGCGCGCAAGGCGGGCGGTGTCGAGCGGCGCCGTAAAGCGCGGACGCGATCCGTCGAGTCGCACCATCTGCAGTCGACGAATCGTGGTAAACGCGCTGTCGACATCGTACACTCCGCCCAGCGGCTCGCCGTCGGCGGTACGCAGGCAGACGATGGCCCGCGGCGCGCGTGCGGCCGGACCGAACGTGCCCTGAGCACGCAACCGCGCCACCGTGGTGGTGCATTGCATCCAGTACGACACGGCGCGCGCACGCACATCAGCGGCAGCGAATTGCTCGTGGAACGCCGCCGGCAGGCCGTCGGCCGCCACCGCCGGCGCACTGTCTGGTGGCGCCATGCGCACCGGCTGCGCTTCAGGCTCCGGCGCTGGCGTACCACCGGCGCAGGCGCCAAGCAAGAGCGCGGTGGCCAGGGCGACAGACCGGCGCATACGGGATGGCGGGCAAGAAACGAGCGTCAGGGAGCGTGCGCGCATGAGTTCAAAAGTGGAGGATGTCGCCGGCAGCCTTGCAGCGCGACGCGAGTGCTTCGGTGGTGGCGTTGCGCATGGCCTCGTACGCCGCCGCGATCTCCGACGTTCCGGCGCCGCTGCCCAAGCCGCCGTTCACGGCGACGGTCGCCAGTGACAGGACCGTGTCAGCCAGTAGCACATCGGCGCAGCGATTGGTGCGAAACGCGTCGACCAGATGGCTTCGGGCCACCTGCAGTGCCGCGGCGGCGACCGTGGCCCGCGAATCCTCGCGCGACGCAACGCTGTCGGCAAGCAGCAGCAGACCGAGCGCCACGCGTTGCCTGCGCGGCGCCGTATCGGCAGCCGCCCGCAACAGCTGCACGCCACGGGCCAGCGTGTAGCTGCGCAAGGTTTCTGCCTGCTCGCCAGCGCGTGGAGCACGCGCGAGCACGGTGGCGGCACTGTCAGGATGGTTCTCTTCGAGAAAGAGATCGGCGAGGGCGAGGTACTGTGTCGTCAGTGTGGTGTCGCGGGCCAACGCGGCCCGTGTTTCACGAATGGCGGTGCGGCGGTCTCCGGCTCGCCGTGCCTCACGCGCCGCGAGCAGCCGGAATTCCGGGACGTCGGGAAAGCGCGAGACCCCTCGCGGTAGCGCGACTGCCTGCTCGGCGCCGATGAGTTGCAGGTACTGCAGATAGAGTCGGGCATCACCGGGAAATCGGCGAACGGCGCGCACGGCAAGTTCGAGCGCGCCGAGCGTGTCGTCGCGCTGACGCAATGCCTCGATGTGTCGAATGGTATAGGCGCTATCGGCACGAAACGTATCGTCGGTGCGCTCGAGCGAATCGCCGAGTGCTGCGGCATGACCGAACTGTCGGAGCTGCGAGAAGGCGCGAAAGCGCAGCCGCCGCAGTTCAGGGCTGTCACCGAATCGCTGTTCGAGGGCGCGGGCATCGGCGAGCGCCGTGGGCGCCTGCTGCAGGCGCAGCAGCGCTTCGACCACGGTGATGCCGAGCGTCAGGCTATCGTAGTGCTGGGTATACAGGCGGTTCCACTGATCCACCGCGTCGCGCGTGCGGCGCATGGCCTCGAGCGCCTGCGCTCGCGCGACCTCCGCGAACGTGTTGCTGCTGTCGAGCGCGAGCGCGTCGTTGGCAACGCGCAGGAGCGAGTCCGCGCCCGTGGCGCCGTCGCGCAGCGCGGCGATGAGACAGTCGCGCGCAATGACGGCCTGCGGGTATTGGCGAATGGCCGATTCGGCCTCGCGAGCGGCAGCAGACAGATCGGAGGCACTGAGGGCGTTTTCACAGCGTCGGAGTCCCACGAGCTGTGCCCGTGCCCGCACGACTTCGGCGGCGAGTGTCTCACCCGCCGCCTGCGGCGTTGCGGCACGGATGGACGGCAACGGCTGCTGCATGGTCCAATTGCGAATGCGCGCCAGGCGAGCCTCGACGACAAACTGCCGACCCTCGCGCCGCACGGTACCCATGACGATTTCATCGGCGCGCAGCTTGGACGCAGCCAGGCGGGTTTCAACGTCGCCGAGATCGGCATTGCGCTGATAGTCGGAGCGCACGAGCACGGCGTTGAGATGATAGTTCGCCAGGACGTCGACCTGTTGTGCGTCGAGCAGCTTGCCGAGGCGATTGCGCACGACGTCGGAGACTCGGTGCGCCTCTTCGCGCAGATTGGGGGTGCTATCGGCGCGAAAGGGGACAACCACGAGAGTCTGGCGGACGAACTCCGGCGCGGCGTTGCGGCGGGATCCGCTCTCGCGAATCGCCTGCGCGGTGGCCTTGGCGGGGCAGAGGAGCGCGAGGCCGAGCAGCGCGCCGAGCACCGACACCAGGCGACAGGGTGCGCTGAGGCCACGGGCGCTTCCGGCAGCCGCATTGGAGTGAAGCGCAGGCGCGCACAACGCCATGGGGCGGGGTTGAAGGGGGCGCGAACGTGGCGGACCGTTCAAGATACCGCCGTGCGCCAAGGTGCATCGCCGGAGATGCTAGATTTCCCTCTATGTCGCCATCCCGCCCCGCCCCCGTCGAGCTGTACAAGCAGTTCACCTTCGAGGCCGCCCACCGGCTGCCGAACGTGCCGCCCGGCCACAAGTGCGCGCGGCTCCACGGACATTCGTTCGGGGTAGAACTCCGCGTCGCTGGTCCGCTGGATGCGACCATGGGGTGGGTGATGGATTTCGCCGACATCAAGGCCGCGTTCAAGCCGCTGTACGAGCAGCTCGACCATCACTACCTGAACGACATCCCCGGTCTCGAGAACCCCACCAGCGAAGTCCTGGCCATCTGGATCTGGGACCGGCTCAAGCCGTCCGTCCCGTTGCTGAGTGCGGTGGTGGTGCGCGAAACGTGCACGTCGGGGTGCGAGTATCGGGGGCCGGTGGGCTGAACGTGGGTACCTGACCCTAGGGGCCGCTCTCGCCAAAAGCGGGGAACGGACCCCTTACATGATCGGATATTCTCATTATCATAGAGGTGTAATGAGACGCGGTTCTCGCTTCCGACTGCGCGCCTGCGGCGCGACGTTCTCCCGGTTCGCTCACCTCGCACGGTACGCCACGGCGTCCGCGATGCTGGGTGCCACCGGGATCGTTGGCAGCGCCCTGTACTCGCCGGTGCTTGCGCAGGATACGCACGGGGAGCTGCGTCACCTGCACGGCGTGGTGGAGTCGGGACCCACAGGGCGCCCCGTTCGCGATGCCGAGGTGGTGGTCACGTGGACCACCGGCGCGGGGGGGCAGGCGGTGAGCAAGAGCACCCGCCAGCGCAGCGATGGCAACGGCCGGTTCGATCTGCGCGATCTGCCGCCACAGCTGGTGACCCTGCGTGTACGGGCGCTGGGCTTCGCGCCCTATGCACGTGAGATCGACCTGCGCGGAGCCGACCGGCTGCTCACCGTGCACCTCGACGTGGCGACCACGGTGCTGCAAGAGGTCGCGGTGCGCGCCGATACCGCTGCCGACCGGCTGGCACGCGTTGCGGCAACCAGCACGCTCGATGCGCAGGCACTGGCCGCCACGCGCGGTCAAACGTTGGGTGAGACGATCAAGAACCTCCCGGGCGTGACGGTCATTCAATTCGGACCGAGTATCACCAAGCCGGTCATTCGCGGGCTCAACTCGCAGCGCGTGCTGGTGATGAATGGTGGGCTGCGTCAGGAAGATCAGCAGTGGGGCACGGAGCACGCGCCAAACATCGACAGCTTCGATGCCGACGCCGTGACCGTGGTGCGGGGCGCCGCCACCGTGTTGTACGGGGCCGATGCGCTCGGTGGCGTGGTGCGGGTCGATCACGCGGCGCTTCCCGATACGGGCGGCATACGCGGGTCGGTGGCAGTGAACGCGTTCTCCAACAGCCGGCAGGGTGCACTGAGCCTCGGCGCCGAGGGTGCCGACTTGGTGCTGCCAGGCATCGGCACCACCGGCTATCGCTTGCGTCTCACCTCGCGCGTGGCTGGGAACGCGGCGGCACCCGATTACTTCCTGTCCAACACTGGGTTTCGCGAACTCAACGGCAGCCTGTCGCTGGGCGTCACCCGTGGGTGGGGTACGGCTACCATGATGTTGAGCCGGTTCGGCACCGAACTCGGTGTACTGAAACAGGCGCACGTGGGCAACGCCGACGACCTGCAGCGATCGATGACCACCGAGCCCCGTGACTCGGCGTTTTCGTACGCCATTGACCGTCCGAATCAGCGCGTGTCGCACACCACGCTGCGCACGCGCGTGGTGCGCACCCTCGCCAACGACGCACAGCTCGAAGTGGTGTACGGGCTGCAGTACAACCATCGGCGCGAGTACGACAATCACGGGCCGCTGCGTTTCCGCAACGAAGCCGCGTTCAACCTGAAGCTCTTCACCAACTCACTCGACGTACGCTATTCGCACGCGCGGTGGCACGGCTGGAAGGGTACGGTAGGCACGAGTGCGCTGGCGCAGGGCAACCAGACGTTGGGCAAGGCCTTCCTCATTCCCGGCTACGACCTGTGGCAGGGCGCACTGTATGCGCAGGAAGAACTCGCGCTCGGGCGACTCTCCGTGACGACCAGTTTGCGCGGCGATGCGATTTCGCAGACAACGCTCGCGTATGCCGACGCGGGCATTCGAAGCCCTGCGGGAACGAAGTCGTGGCGCAACGTCTCGGGGTCGCTCGGTGCCGCCTACTTGTTGCGCGACGGTCTGGATGTATCGGTGCGCCTGGCGCGGGCGTGGCGCCCGCCCACGGTGAACGAACGCTACGCGCAGGGCGTGCATCACGGCAGCGCGCAATACGAACTCGGGCAGGCCGATCTGTCGAGTGAAGTATCGCAGGGCGTGGAGACCACCGTGCGCTATCGCGGCAGCGCGGTCCAGTTCGAAGCGGCTGCGTATTCGAACACGGTAAACGGGTTCGTGTACCTTCGCCCGACTGATCCCATATTCACGCTGCGCGGGACCTTTCCCGGCTATCGGTATGCGCAGAGCGATGCGCGGCTGCAAGGCGTGGAGTTGAGTGGTGCATGGACACCGCTGGCACGCTGGCAACTGAACGGCAACGGCACGATCGTGCGTGGCACCAACCGCACGAGTGGTGGCCCGTTGTTTGACATGCCTGCCGATCGCCTCAACCTGAGCACGCGCTATCTCGGTGGTCGCGTGCCCGGCGATGGTTGGTTCGTGGGGGCGGGTACGCTGCTGGTGCGCAAGCAGGATGGTGTGCCGGCCGGCACCATCTACACGCTGCCCACCGCGGGGTATGCCCTGCTGCAATTCGAAGTTGGTGCGCGTGCACTGCCCGTACTTGGGCGTCGCGCTGACCTTTCCGTGAGCGTGAACAACGCGCTCGATACGCGGTACCGCGACTATCTCAGCCGGTATCGCCTGTTCGTGAACGACGCTGGCCGCGATGTGGTGCTGCGTCTCACGATGCCGTTCTGATCCCTGAACCTGATGGAGCGTCTCATGTCGTTTGGCCTGTCGAAGCTGACCCCGCGTCGTTCGTTCACCTTGAGCACCGGCTTGCTGCTCGCACTCGGCGCGTGCGGCGAATCATCCACGGCACCCGGCGGTGAGAACGAAGTGATTTCGCGCGTGACACTCACGCTGACGCCATCGACCGGCGGCACGGCACTGGTGACGTACATCGACGATGCCGATGGCAATGGCCCGACGGCGCCGTCGGCGCAGGTGGCTGTGCCCGCGCTTGTGCGCGGTGTGACGTACACGGGCACGGTGAAGTTCGAAAACCGCTTGAGCAACCCGGTGGAGGACATCACCGAGGAAGTCGAAGACGAAGCGAACGAGCATCGCGTGTTTTACACGGTGACCGGCACCGGCGTGACCGTATCGACTACCGACGTGGACGGTCAGAACCGCCCGCTGGGCGTGCGCTTCACGAAGGCTGTAGCGGCGGGCGCCACGGCTGGCACGACGCGCGTGGTGCTGTGCCACTACGACGACACGCCAAAGCCGGCGGCGGCTACGAGCTGCACCACGGAGACGGATATCGACGTGACGTTCAACTACACGATCGCGCCGTAACGGGTGGCGGCGTGGGAAGTGCGGTGAAGCCGGCGCGTCAGGCGACGGATGGGCGCAGGGCAACGCGCCGCGCTTCCCACTCGGTACACCAGCGGGCGAACAACTCCGGCGGCATCGGGCGCGCTACGAAGTAGCCCTGCGCCACATCGCATTCCAACGCCCGCAGCACATCCCAGTCGGCCTGCAACTCCACGCCTTCGGCGACCGAGCGCATACCGAGCTGACGGGCAATGCCCAGGCTCGCCTCGAGAATGGTACGGGTGGCGCTGTCGGCGTGCGCCTGGTGCACGAATCTCCGATCGATCTTGAGTTCGTCGAACGGAATATCGCGCAGCTGTGCCAGCGACGAATGCCCCGTGCCGAAGTCGTCGATGGACAGCCCGATGTGCTTGAGCCGAATGCGCGTGAGCACGTCGAGCACCGCAAGCGGATTGCGCATGAGGCGGCTTTCGGTGACTTCGAGCACGAGCAGATGCGGCGGGATGCCCGCGGTACGCACGGCGTCGGCTACGAAGTCGGGAAAGTCGAGTGAAGAAAGACTTTCCATGGAGATGTTCACCGCGATTTGAAGATCGCGACCTTCGAGACGCCATTGCCGACCCTGTTGCAGGGCGTTGGCGAGAATGGAGCGCGTGAGCGGGTCGATGAGTTCGACCTCTTCTGCCTGCTCGATGAAGCGGACCGGCGGCACGAGCCCATGCTCGGGATGCTGCCAACGCACCAGCGTTTCCACGCCCATGATCGCGCCGTCAGTGAGCCGCACCTTGGGCTGGTACACGTTGACGAACTCGCCGTTGGCGATGCCCCGGGCGATATCGTCGTAGCCGTACGTGGGTTGATCAACAGCAGGCGATTGCGCCGGTGTGGGCAAGCGCACGTCGGTGGGCTGCCCGAGGATGGCCGAGAGCGCGGCGGGCGTGACGGGTTTGCGCACGGCCCCGCGTACGTGCAACCGGTGCGCTTCGGCCAGTCGGCGGGCGGTTTTCAGGATGCGTTCATCCTCGCCGCTCACCAACACCAGCCCTCCGTGATACTGCAATCGCGCCAGATGCCGGATGAATTCGATACCGTCGATACCTGGCATCTGCAGATCGAGCAGGACCATATCGACAGCGTGTACATCGGTCTCGAGTAGCGCCAACGCTGCGGCCGGGTCGTCGTAGGCCGCCACGTTCCCGAACCCCAGCCGAGTCAGCTGGTGCGTCAGGAGTCGCAAGGCGAACGATTCGTCGTCGACGAGGAGCAGCTTCACGATAAGGCAGCCAAATGGGCGTGATTTACGCCTGCCAGTTCAGGTTCGAACGCAGTCGACAGGCGGTTCACGCCATCGGCATCCCGAGTGCGTGCCGCCTGTTCTATTTTGTGGCTGAGGTCGCCCAGCGAAAGGGCACCCACTGAGCGTGACGAAGATTTCAGCTTGTGAAATGCGGAGGCAAGGGTGTTGAGATCCCCCTGCGCGAGCGCTAGGCGGATGTCTGACGCGAGCCGCTGCGTGTTGGCGCGATAGTCGGCGAGAAAGTCCCGAATGATCTCGGGGTCGTCGCCAACCAATCCCTGCAACACCGCAACATCGAGTGTCGGCAACGAGGCTGTTGGGGTTGAGACCGCCAGCAGCGATTTGGCGGGCGTCGCAATGGCGGCACTGGGGGTTACCCACTGGGTGAGTGCCTGCTTCAGCACGCTCAGGAGCACGGGTTTGGTGAGAAACGCATCCATACCCAGATCTCGTGCCCGCGATTCCTCACCTCGCAGTGCGTTGGCGGTGAGCGCCACGATGGGAAGGTGCGTCCCCTGCGCGGCGTCGGCTTCCTGCTTTCGCACGCGTCGAGTGAGCTCGTACCCATCCATTTGCGGCATGTGAAGGTCGGTGAGCAACAGGGCATACCGCTGCTGCTTGAGCATGGCAAGCGCTTCTGCCCCATTGCGAGCAATCTCGGCGGCGAACCCCAGCAGCTCGAGCTGCTGCAGGATGACCTTCTGATTGATTTCGTCGTCTTCGGCCACGAGGATGAGCTGACCGGAGGCGCGCGCCTGTTCCACGCTGATCGGATTGGCGCGCCTGGCTGGTGCCGGGAGTACCGGCATTTCTTCCTTCAGCAGTTCCGGTGAGGCGCGACCGGCCGCGATGGCCACGCCGCGCAGCAGACTGCGTGAACGCAGGTGGTAACGGTCGAGGGTGACGAGGTTGGCGGCGGCCACGCGCGCGCTGCGACGCCGTCCCTCAGTGAGGTGCAGCGTGCGTACGTCGAGATCGCTGAATCCCTCGACTCCACCGGGGGTGGCATTAGGCGCGCGGCTGATAAAGACCACCGGTTTGGCGGCCTCGTGCAGCGCGGCCATGGCCTCCGACAGGCTCTCCACCACCGTTGGCACGGCGCCAGCGTAGCGCAGGTACGAGGAAATGTCGTCGGCTTCGTGGGGCACGTTGTGATCACGCAATACCACACACGGCACCCCCTGCACATCGATGGGCGGCAACGACGACGTGTGCGCCAGCGGCGTGACCGGTAGTACTACCGTGAAGGTCGAGCCGACACCCACCTCGCTCTTCACGGAAATAGTGCCCTCGAAGAGGTCGGTGAGTCGCTTGCAGATGGCGAGCCCAAGCCCAGTGCCACCAAAGCGCCGAGTTGTGGAGAGTTCGGCCTGCGTGAACGACGTGAACAGATGCGCGATGGTCTCGTGCGACATGCCGATACCGTTGTCGAGCACGGCAATGCGCAGCTGCATGGGATTGGTCTGTGCGAGGTCCACGCGGATGGCCACGCGTCCGCGTACCTCGCTGCGCCCGCCGCTGAACTTGATGGCGTTGCCTACGAGGTTGTAGCAGATCTGCCGCAGTCGCGTGGCGTCGGTGCTGATCATCTCGGGCACATCGGGTGCCACGTACAGCATCATGTCGACGCTTCGGGCATCCGCCATGGGCGCCAACGCCGCCTGCACGCCGTCGAGGATTTCACCGATGGCTGTTGGCTCGTGTTCGAGCTCGATGCGGCCGGCTTCGATCTTCGAGAAGTCGAGGATGTCGTCGATGATGCCCAACAGATTGGTGGCCGACCCGCGAATGATGCGCACGGCATCGGCATCGCGAGAGGGAAGCGCACTCTGCGCCAGCACTTCGGCCATACCGATTACGCCATTGAGCGGCGTGCGGATTTCGTGGCTCATGACGGCCAGAAACGCCGACTTGGCCCGATTGGCGGCATCGGCTTCCTGCAGGGCCAGTGCGAGCTGACTGTTGGCGTCGGCGAGGGCCTCCGTGCGCTGGGCGACACGCTCCTCCAACTGATCGCGGTAGCGGGCCAGCTCATTCGCGGCAACGACCTGATCGGTGACATCCTGCACGGAGCCGACCGCACGCAACGGACTGCCGCCTTCGTCATACTCGACACGCGCCCGGATGAGTACGTGACGTTGTTCACCTAGTCGGGTGTGCACGGGAACCGTGACTTCGTACACGCGCCGTTCACGGATGGCGCGAAAGAACTCGTCCTGCAGCCGCTTGAGATCGTCGGCGGCGAAGGCGGCAATGATCATCCCCTCGACACTATGACGACGATCGAGGTCGAACAGTTCGATGGTGTCGTTGGACAGCTCGCGGGTTTGCGTGCGGAAGTCATAGCTCCAGCTGCCAAGCCGAGCGATGCGCTGGGCATCGCGCAACAGCTCCTGACTGGTGCGCAGTTCGGTGAGATCGACCCAGCCGATGATGAGTTCGTCGCCGGTGCGGGTGACGATGGCTTGCACTACACGTTCGCTGCCGTCGCGGCAGCGGATGGCATACTCGCGTGAGCGACGCGGTTTGGCACCGGCGGTAACTTCGGCGAGGTCGCGGCGGAAGACTTCGAAGGTTTGTGCCCGGTACACGGGGTCGGCAAAGAAGCGCTCGAAGCTGGCCTCGAGGGTTGGTACGTCGTACGACTCGTAGCCGAAGAGATTGATGAATGCGCGATTGATGCGTCGCACGTGGCCGGTGGCTTCGTGCACCACATACGTGGCAATGGGCAACGCCTCAAAGTGAATGCGGAACCGCTCTTCGCTCTGCCGTCGCCGCTCCTGCTCCTCAGCGCGCTGTCGTTGGCGTTCGGCATTTTGCAGCACGAGGCCAAGAATGCGCGCGATTTCCTCGAGCAGCGCCACCAGTTCGCGATCGAACGCCTTCGGGGCGCGATCGTAGAGCATGAGCGCTGCCACGGGTTGACCATCGACCATTACCGGAAACGACGCGCTGCTCCGCAACCCGTGGCTCTGGGCCGCCCCGTGCCAGGGCACGGTCGACGCCTCGACATCGAAGTCCTCAATGATGATGGACTGCCGTTCACGGATGCAGCGACCGGTGGGGCCGCGGCCGCTGGGCAGATCAGGGTCGATGGTGACGTCGATGAACCGCGCATAGTCGGCGGCACTCCCTTCGACGGCAACGGGTATGACCCTTTGGCTGTCGCGGTCGATCACGCCCACCCACGCGAGTGGAAAGCCACCTTCGGTGACCGAGATGCGGCACGCCAGTGCGAAGGCTTCATCGCGGTCGGTGGTACGGAACAGCGCTTCACCAACATGATTGAGAAAGGCGTACAGTCGGTTTACGCGCTCGAGCCGGCGCCGCGCCGCGAGCGAGTCGGTCGTGTCGCGCACGAAGGCGTAGAAGCGCCCGCCTGTCTCCTCATCAATGAACGTGGCACTCACATCGAGATCGATCACGCGTCCGTCGCGATGGCGCCACTGACTCACGTAGCGCTCGCGACTCCCCTTACGGATGCGCTGCAGCGTGGCGTCGATGTCTCCTGGTTCGTGCGCGACCTTCACATCGGCCAGCGTCATGCGCCGAAACGCCGCGCGATCGTAGCCGGTTATGGCGCTCAGGGCATCGTTGGTGTCGACGAAGCGTCCGTTGGCATCGAGCACCAGGTAGCCGTCGGTGGAGGCTTGCACCACGCGCAGTGCCCGTTGCGCAATCTGCTCCCGATCTTCGATGGCCTGCAGCCGTTGCCGACGACTGATGCTGCGAACCAGCGTGGCCGCGAAGGCAACGAGCAACAGAAAGGCCACCGCGATGGCCGTGGCTGCCACGCGAATGGGCGCTTCGGCTTCTTCGCGGTCGATCTTGGCGACAACGACCCACGGGGTTCGCAGCACGGGGGCCACACCACGAATGACAGCGACACCGTTGAAATCGAACGCGCTGGTACTGTGGCGCAGGCGGTCGGCCATGGCGGTGGACACCTGCTGCGGGATGGTGCCACGGCTGTCGCGCACGTTGCCGGCGATGGTGGCGATGGAGGAGTCGCTGCCCACCTGCAGCAGCAAGTGCTCGAACGACTTGCTTGGCACGCCATCACGCAGCAGCGGCATGAGCTGGGTGTCGACATCGAGCACGAGGTAGAGAGCGCCGTCTACCGCACCCGTGGAGTCTCCGGACAGGTGAATGGGTGCCACTACGCCGTACTCCATGATCCCCTCCGAGGAGACATGGAGCAGAATGGGCTGAGGGCGCCCGCTCGTCATGGTATTTTCGAGTGCCTCGCGCTCAGAGGCCTCAAGGGTGTCGTGGCGCAGCTGTGCGATGACACGTGCGTCGCGGTCGAACACCATGATGTTGTGGTAGCCATAGGCCGTGGCCTGATCCTGCAGCGCCTCGGCAAGGGCCGCCTGGGCCTCGACGGAGCCGCGCTGATCGGCGAAAGCGCGTACGAGACGGTCGCGGCGCGACAGGATCCAGGCATCGGCAATACGCTCATCGAGGTGCGCCCGTAGCGACGTAGCGCGGGCGCGGGCGAGCGACAGCAACAGCGCCTCGGTATTCTGCCGGACTTCTCCGGCGTACTGGCGATACGCGGCAATGGCCGCCGCCATGGCTAGCGCCACGACGAACGTGAGCCAGAGTGCCGGGCGCTTGCCGATGACGAGAAACGGCAAGGCCGGGGGAGTGCGAGGTGGCAGTGGCGTAGTCATATCCACCCCAAGAGTATGACTATCCGCCGATCAGTACAGTCGGGGCTCCCGCCACAATGAGTCCGCCGTGGGCGGTGTTGTCGGTCATGCGTGCGGCGGGCTTGTTGGACAGCAAGACGGTGGCGGAGCCCTTGATGACCGACGACGGCGGTCCGACGCACACGCACATGCTGCCGAGCGCCGCCGCCGGCAGCATGGCGATGAGGACGGTGGGGGCGCCGGGAACCACGATGGGACCGCCCACGTGGGGAATGGGGGGCACGCCCGGCGTCATCATGGGGCAGACGTGCATGTCGGTAATGCGAGCAGCGGGAAGCGACATGAACTCTCCTTCAGCGAGCGGGTGGTGCCGCCGGAGCCGCCGGCGCTGCGGTGGCGCGCGCGTATTCCTGCGTGAGCCGTTGGTGCGTATCGAAGGCGAGCTGCAGGGCCGCGTCCCACCCGTTGAGGCGCTTGATGATTTCCACACCCTGTGCGGCGAACGCCGTGAGTGTGGGGGCGAGCTGCAGTGGATCGCCCGAGGCGGCGCCGGCCATGAGAATGGCCCCGCTGATGAGTGGGAGTGCGGCGCCCGGCGGCGGCGGTACCGGTGGCACGTTGGGTGGTGCTACCGTGTTGCCGCTGAGGAAGACAGCGGCGGCTACCATGCCCACCGGCGTATCGAGGCCGGCCGTATTGCCGACGTCCCACGCCTTGCGTCGGGCGTCGTCGTCTGGGCGCACGATCCACTGTTCCACGGCCGCAAGAGCGGTGTGCACGGCCGCCGGCGGTGCCTTGGCGCCCGGTGCCTGGGCGGCGAAGCGCGCCGACACCCACGCCCACCATACGTTTTCGCGCGCAGGGAGCACGCCAGCGATGAGCCGTATGGCCGACGGGAGATGACCAGCCTGCAGCCAGCTGCCGTACAACTCCTCGAGTGAGCGCGCGGGGTTGAGTAGCGCGAGCGCCTCGTCGTCGGGGGCACTGCGTTCGAGCAGCCAGCGCAACAGGGGCGGGCAGGCGGCGAGCGGGTCGGGAGCAATGACGAGTGGAGCAGTCATCAGGGCGGCCTCAGTTGATCATGGTGATGGCACCCTTGACCATGACCATCGCGTCGCCGTTCACCTGCGTGATGGCCGCTTTGATCTGCGTCATGGCTTGCCCTTCGATCTTGATCATGGGGCCCTTGATGGTGACCCCCGACATGTCGATGGCAATGGAACTGCCCCCCACCTTGAGTTCGATCTTCTGCATGGCCTGCAGCGTGATTGACCCCATGTCGGCCTTGATGGTGATGTTGCCCATCTTGGCCTGCTCGGTGAGGTTGCCCATGTTGACTTCGAGCTTGGAGTCGCCCTGCTCGACCTTGGTGGCGTCGTCTCCCGTGATGGTACTCGTCTGTTTGCCCTTCACGGTGAGCGTGTTGTCCGACGTGATCTCGTGCACCTGCTTGTCCTTCACCGTGACCGTGCGCTGCTTGGTTACGGTAATCGACTCCTCACCGTTCACGGTCACGGTGTGGTTCTTCTCGACGTGCAGCGTGCGGTTGTTGTCGGCAACCTTGATGATCTGCTCGCCCTTCTCGACGGTCGTTTTGTCGTAGCCTTCCTTGACCGTCTTTTCCTCGTTGTTCGTGATCGTGGTGGTGCGATCGTGCTTCACGTTGCGGGTCTCGTCGTTCTTTACGAGCGTGTCGAGATCCTTCTGTGCCTGCACGTAAATCAGTTCAGCGTCCTTCTTGTCTTCGAAGCGCAGCTCGTTGAAATCTTCGGCGCCGCCCTTGAGCGTGCTCTTGGTACGCACGCCGCTCTGGGTCTTGTTGTCGGGGAGCGTCCATGGTGGCAGGTTGGCGCTGTTGTACAGGCTGCCCACCACCACGGGGTTGTCCGGGTTGCCGTCGAGGAAGTCGACGATCACCTCGTGCCCAATGCGGGGCAGAAACACGGCGCCGAAACTTTGGCCCGCGAAGGCCTGCGCCACCCGAATCCAGCAGGATCGCTCGAGCTTCTTGGCATCGTCGAGATCCCATTTGAACACCACCTGCACGCGACCGTGCTTGTCGGTGAAGATCTCCTCGCCCTGCGGTCCCACCACGGTACCCACGTGCGACCCGTGCACACGCGGCCACGGCGTGCGGCGCGCCGGGCGGAACGGTGTGCCTACGGGAATGGCCGTGAATTCGTTTTCGTAGCGCGCCGGAATTTCGTCGTTGCCGTAATACGACCCATTGGAACCCGTGTGCCGCACGCGCGTGACGAAGAGAGGCCCGTCGAGCGACGACGGGTGCTGCACGGTGACCTTGGCTCCCGCCTCCAGCCCGGTGGCGCGCGACTTGCCAACAAACGTGCGCGCATCCAATTCGCTCAACTCCTGACGCAGGCGCGAATAGGTCTTCACGTCGGCCTTGAGCTTGCCGGCATCGCTGGCCATGTCGGCCCCCGAGTGGGAGATCCCCGTGCGATGCGCGCCGGCCTGCTGGTCGAACTCATAGTGCACGAGATGCGAGGGCGGCGCGAAGCTGCCTGAAGCGGGCGATTCGTCGTACAGGTTGTTCGTGGTGAGAAACTCGTTGGCCGAGCGCACGCGGGTTTTGGCCACGAAGGGGCGCAGCTCCTCACGCAGATCGGTGCAGATGTTGTCGAGCATGCGTTCGTGGTGATCGGTCGCAAGCCACGTCAACGTGCCGGCATCCCACGCTTCCTTGGCCGAGCTGGAGTTGTCACCCATGACCAGCTTGGCTTCACTGCCCGTGTGGTCGAACCGATACCACACACCCTCCTGCTCGAGCAGACGTGACACGCACTGCCAACGGCTTTCGCGATAGCGGAAGCAATACGGCCGCGGTTCGAGCGTGCGCACCATCTTCCATTCGAACTGGGTGCCCTTGAGCAACGTTTCGCAGACATCGCGGGCACTGATATTCTGAAAGATGTCGAACCCTTCGTCGAGATCGAGCACGAAGTGCGGCGGTACGATCTCGAGTTCGTACGCGTAGTAGTCCTCGTACGGAAGCCGGTTGCCACGCGACAACCGGCTCACCACGCCCTGAATGGTGCGCGGTGTACTCTTGCCACCCAACTGCAGCTCGAGCGTCACGTTCTTGAGCAGCAGGTCCTTGGCCGTGATGTTCGCATTCGTGCTGTAGGCGACCACGCTGAAGCGGAAGAGCGAGGAGACGTACTCCTCACCCTCCCAGGATGCCAGCACGAGCGCATCCTCTCCCAGAGGCGTCTTGAGACGAAACGGTCGGTTCTGCTGTGACCAGGGCACGGTGCGTGTTCCTCGGAGCGAACTCCGTGTGAAGGTCGGCCGCTCAGGCCGAGACAGTCGAATACGTGAACTCGCCGGCGTCGTCGACACCCACATGCAACGCGTGCGGGCGCTGACCCTCGGCCATGCTGGCGAGCAGCATCCGCGAGATCTCCGGCAACAGCGTGTTGCTCAAAATATTGTCCACGTTGCGGGCTCCGCTTTCCACTTCCGTGCAGCGAGCAGCGACCTGCGCGATGAGCGTTTCATCGTGCTGGAGTTCGAGCTTGTGCACCTCGCGCAACCGGCGGGAAATCTTGCCCACTTTGAGTCGGACGATCTGCTTGAGGTTTTCGTCTCGCACGGGGTAGTACGGCACGATGACCATACGGCCGAGGAAGGCGGGCTTGAAGACGGCGTCGAGCTCCGGCTTGAGCGCCTTGGCCATGGCGTCGGGGAAGGGGAGGATGTCCGGATCGGCCGTGAGCTTCATGATCGTTTCGGTCCCCGCGTTGGTCGTGAGGATGATGATCGTGTTCTTGAAGTCGATCTGCCGCCCTTCCCCATCCTCCATCACGCCCTTGTCGAACACCTGGAAGAAAAGCTCCAGCACGTCGGGGTGCGCCTTCTCGACCTCGTCGAGCAGCACCACGCTGTACGGGCGCCGCCGCACGGCTTCGGTGAGCACGCCGCCTTCGCCGTAGCCCACGTAGCCCGGGGGTGAACCCTTGAGCGTGGATACGGTGTGGGCTTCCTGGAACTCCGACATGTTGATGGTGATGATGTTGCGTTCGCCACCGAACAGCATGTCGGAGAGTGCCAGCGCCGTTTCCGTTTTGCCGACACCCGAGGGCCCGACCAGCATGAACACGCCCTTGGGCTTGTTGGGGTCCTCGATGCCGGCCTTGCTGGTGCGAACACGGCGCGAGATATCCACCAGCGCGTGGTCCTGACCAATGACACGCGCCCCAAGATGCTTCTCGAGTTCGAGCATGGTGCCCAACTCGTCGCTCAGCATCTTGCCTACGGGGATGCCGGTCCAGCCGGAGATCACTTCGCCCACGATGGACGCGTCGACGAAGGGGCGTACGAGCGGATTCTCGCCCTGTACCGCTTCGAGTTCGGCTACGGCCTGGGCGTACTCGGCGCGCAGCGCATCGGCCGCGCTCTGATCGGCGTTACCCGCTTCGGCTACCAGCTTGGCGCGCACGTCGAGAATGCGCGTGACGATGTCCTTCTCCTTGAGCCAGCGGCTTTCAAGTTCCGCCAGTTCGGCTTCAACCTGCGTGCGCCTGGTGGCGATGGCGGCGAGGCGTTCGCGATGATCGGCGCCAGCGGTCTGTTCGCGCGTGAGCACGCGATCCTGCAGCGCGAGGTCGTCGAGAATGCGTTTGCAGTCTTCGACCGGGCCCGGTGTGGCGCTCTGTCCGAGGGCGAGGCGCGCGCAGGCGGTATCGAGTACGCTCACGGCCTTGTCGGGGAGTTGGCGGTCGGGCAGGTAGCGATGCGACAGGCGGACAGCGGCGTCCATACCGCTGTCGAGGATGTGCACCGTGTGGTGCTTCTCGAGCGACGGCACCACGGCGCGCATCATGACGCAGCACACGTCTTCCGTGGGTTCCTCGACCTTCACCAGCTGGAATCGACGCGAAAGCGCCGGGTCTTTCTCGAAGAACTTCTTGTATTCGCTCCACGTGGTGGCCGCGATGGTGCGGAGCTCCCCGCGCGCGAGCGCCGGCTTGAGCAGGTTGGCGGCGTCGTTCTGACCCGCCGCCCCACCGGCACCAATCATGGTGTGCGCTTCGTCGATGAAGAGAATGATGGGCGTGGGTGAGTTCTTCACCTCTTCGATGAGCCCCTTGAGGCGATTCTCGAATTCGCCCTTCACGCCGGCGCCGGCCTGCAGCATGGCCAGGTCGAGCGAGAGCAGGCGCACGTTGCGGAGCGGGGGCGGCACATCGCCATCAACGATGCGGCGCGCGAAGCCTTCCACGACGGCCGTCTTGCCCACGCCGGCCTCGCCCACGAGGATGGGATTGTTCTGGCGGCGGCGCGTGAGGATGTCGACCACCTGGCGTACTTCGAAGTCGCGGCCCAGCACCTGATCGATCTTGCCGCTCTTGGCGTTGGCGGTGAGATCGACGCAATACGAGTCGAGATTTGGTGTGCGACCGCCGGCTTTGGGAGCCGAGCCTCCACTGCCCGCGCTGGCGCCGGCGGCGACCGAATCGATGCTGCCGATTTCGGCGCTGGCTTCGGCACTTGCCGCCGTGACGGTGGCGAAATCCTTCTTGAGCACATCGGCGGGAATCTTTTCGAATTCCTTGCTGATGTCGTTGGCCATGCGCTGCAGTTCCGGTACGGTGAGCAGCGCGAGTACGAGATGCCCGGTGCGTACGCGCGGGGCCCCGTACTCGACCGAGCCAATCACCCATCCTTCACGCAGCGCGTTCACCAGTGACGTACTGAGCGATGGCGTGCGTCCGTTGCCGGTCTTCAGCTTGTCCACGGCGCGCGCGAGATCATCGGCAAAGCGCGTGCGATTGACGCCGAAGTGCTTGAGAATGTTCGCGAGGTCGGTGTCGGTGGCGTCGAGCAGTTTGATGAGCAGGTGCTCAAGCTCGACGTCGTAGTTGGTGCGCGACAGGCACAACCCGGCGGCTCCCTCGACGGCGCTGCGCAGGGGAGCATTGAGTTTCGCGATGAGGCCACGGAGGTTCACCGACATCTGGACTCCAGCATTGTGAGGCGGGGGGAGGGCAGCCGTTGGGACAGCGGGGAGGGACGATCAGCAGAGCGTGAGCAGCACATCGTCGGCATCCTTGGTGGGAGCGCGGGAGCGGATCCACGCACCCATGCCGAGGCGCGGTCCGGTACCCGCGTCGAGGGAAGCAGCCGGGACATCGGCGCGCGCAAGCACCAACTGTGCCTCCACGCCGACTTCGTCGGCGGCGAAATACGCCGCCACATCGCACAACCGCCGGTGGTCGCGGCCACCGGGAAGAAAGGCATTGAACTGGTCGCGCGTGAGCGGACCAATACGCAGGCGTACCTTGGCGTGGGCGTCATACACGGCACTGCCCACCACGGCGCGGCCGAGCTGCGCGTCATCGTCGTCGCCGCCAATGCACACCTGCCCTCCGTCGTCGAGTGAGCGCCACTCGCCCACGAACTGTTCGATCTGCACCGGCACGCCGAACGAGCCACTGACCAACTGCGCGAGCGCGGCTGCGGGGCGCGACTGCACGGCGAGCAAGCCGGCATAATACGCCATGGTGGCCGCCGGCAGCGTGCTGCGCTGCTGGACCGCGTTGGTACCGGCACCGACGAGATCGAGCAGATGCGCGTGCAACCGGTCTTCTTCACCGTGCTCGGCCGCCACCATGGGGCGATGCCGTTCCCAACCGCGATAGAACAGCGACAGGGCCCGGTGGTGAAACAGGTCGAGAAATTCGCGGAAGGCCGTATCTCTCGCGCGCGCCCGCGTGGCGGCGTGTTCGGTGTACACATGCGGCAACACGCCCTGCGGCCCCGTGAGGCCGAAGAAGCGCACGCCTACCTGCGCCGCGGCCGCATCGTGTTCGTCCAGTTCGACGTCCGACACTTCGCTGGTGGGAAACGCCAGCGACGGCGGCACGTGGAAGCGTACAACTTCCGTTTTCGGATCGGCCCACTGCCCAATGGGCGCGCGGTCGGCGTAGAGGCGCTGCAGCAAACGCACCAACTGCACGAACTCGAAGCCGGTGCCTTCGCGCGTGATGGCCTGTCGCAACTGTTCGCGCGCGTGCCGGTCCGCCGAAGCGGGGTGGGCGGGAGTGCCCGCTTTCGTGGTCACAGCAGGGTGCGCCATCCGGCGCGTGCGGGCCACTCGGCCACAGGTCGACGCCGTTGCCGCGAGCGTACGTGCAGTTGCGTGAAGCTGTTCATGGACGCGTACAGCGCAAAGAATCGCTCGAGCACGCTCGCCATGAGGAACATGCCGCCGCCGGGGAACTGCTCTTCGTCGAACTCCAGCTGAATGCGACGCCCGCGCGCGAAGGTCATGCCGTGGGCGGCAGGCACGCGGGAGAAGCTCGGCTCGGCCTTGATGCCCACGATGCCGTCGATCTGGCGATCGGCACTGAGCGCATTCGACACGTTGTGCAGCCGCAGGATTTCGTGCAGCGCATCGGCGGAGGCGTCGACCAGCGACAGATGGTTGAGTGCCAGCGACGAGATCAATCGCCAGAGCAGTGCGTTGCCAAGAGGCGGCTGCACGGCCTTGGTGGGGTTGACCACGGCGATGATCCGCTGGAGCGGCCCGCCGCCCACCAGTTCGAAATCGCCGCGATCGTCGGCGCCGAATGGCAGGCGGCTCGGGAGGTCACCATTGGAGCAGGTGACCCGCAACGAGGCCACGTCGCGATCGGGGATCCGCAGCGTGCCGGAGAGATCGGAAAACGACAGAAAGACATCGGTGCCACGATCGGTACGCCAACCCGAGCTGCGACGCGTCGAATGCCAGAACAGATCGTTGTCGGCCTTGCCACCGTTATCGAGATCGTGCCGCAGCGAATACAGTGGTGATACCGTGCGCACGGTTCGCGCGGCGTGCTCAATGAGCTGCACATCGTCGACCGACCACACCTCCACCTCAAGCCGTCGCCGCGCATCGGCCACCACGAGATGTTCGTACGTGCGCTCGGTGAGCAGGATGGGCTCGGCCGACTGCTCGAAGAGATTCACAGCCGGGGAACAGCCCAACCGAAACGTGCGCGCCGATACCCCCAACTCGAGCATCTGGCGGCGCTCGTTCCGTTCGAACGGCGAGATCAGGATGCCGATTTCGACGCGATCAGCTGCCTGTAACGTGCGCAACGCGCGCCCCAGTCCCGCCAGCTCGACGAAGTGGAACTTTTCGGGGAAGGCGAACAGCTCCTGCAGCAGCGAGAAGCCCACGAAGTTGCGATTCGTGTGCGGGAGCATGCTGTCGTGTTCGTCGAAGCCCACCGGGCGCACCGCCTTGGCGCCGAGCAGTACGGGCGGCAGCTGTGGCCGATCGGGATTGCGCACGATCACCTGCACCGCGTTGTTCACGAGCAGTTCGTACAGCGTATCAGCCACCGCACTTTCGGCCGCGAGATGCAGCCGCAAGGCATCGAGCGTGAGACTGTCGAGACGCACCCCGTCGAACGCTTCCAGCTGTAGGCGAATGGCGCCTACCGCTTCGCGGCCATGAGCGCCGGCTCCCACGCGATCGGGCGACGTCCACTCGGCGCCCGCGACGCGCACGGGCCAGAGGGTGGTGTCGTAGTTGGTGCGGAAGATGCAGGGGATGCCTTGTACAGGCTGCGAGTGCAGCAGCGCCCCGCGCGGCACCTGGAAGCCGGTGGGTGAGCGGCCCTGCGCCGGATCGAGTTGCATCTCCACCACCGTCATCGACGGCAGCGGCCGTACGAGTTGCGGGTGGAGAATTTCGAGCAGCGACTGGCTGATTTCCGGGAAGTCTTCGTCAAGGCGGCGATGCACGCGTGCCGTGAGGAAGGCAAACCCTTCGAGCAGACGCTCCACATGCGGGTCTTCACAGCGCGCGGCTTCGAGTTGCAGACGCGAGGCCACTTTGGGGTATTGCTGCGCGAACTCGGCCCCCAGCTTGCGCAGGTAGGTGAGTTCGCGTTCGTAGTACCGCAGCAGATCGTCCTGCATCAGGCACCACCGGCGACGTCGTACTCGCCGCTCGCGATTTCGAGCACCGTATCGAAAACGATCTGCTCGGGGCTCGGATCCATACGGAGTGTCGCGGAAATCGAGAAGCGCACCTGGGGCGCAGACACCTGATTGGCGTCGGTGAGGCGCACGGAAATGTTGGTGAGGCGCGGTTCGAAGCGCCGCAGGGTATCGGCGATGCTGTTGGTGAGCTGCTGGCGGCCGTCGAGATCGGAGAACGACAGCCCGGAGGTATCGGGGAGGCCGTACTGATGCACGGAGTTCCGCAGCTCCGGGAACTCGAGGCCGGCCATGATCATGGTGCGCCGGGTATTCAACAGGAATTCGACGTCACGCTGCACCGACACGCGAAACGCGCGTTCGGACGCGTCCCGCGTGGTGGTCGTGTCGACCGCCTGATCGGGCTGCTCATCGGTGAGCCGATCGAGCAGCGACGGTTGTACCGCCCGATCGAGTTCTGTTCTGGCCATGACGCGACGTCGTGATCAGCGCGCTTGCAAGGCGAGCGCCTGGAGCGGATCGAGACGGCAGACCCGCAGGTACAGCTCGTAGCGCTGGTTGGTATCACCATCGGTGTGATCGATGACGCGGCACATGAGCGCCATGGGCTGCGCCACGAGGGGGCCGGCTTCCCACTGTTCGAGGCCCTTTTCGTCGATCGTTTCGATGAGTTTCTGCAAAATGGGTTGGGCGACGGCGTTGAGACCCGCCTCCACCATGACGTAGGCGATCTGCGTCTGGCGCACGAAGTGTCCGCGCGGCGACCGCTCACGCTGCAGTTCACTGACGAGCAGTTCGATGGCGCGGTTGGGGCGACCGAGTGCGAGTTCGGTGCGCGCCAGTTCGAACGGGTCGCGTCCGTTGGCGCGTGGACGTACGCGTCGCACCTTGGCGAGTCCACCGTTTTCGGCGGTGCGATGATCGTCGTCGATGGCCTCCATCATGACGTCGGCGCCGTCTTCGACCTCCACATCAGCGGCTTCGGCTGCGTCTTCGGCAGGGGCGGCGTCGTCAGCGGGGGGCGGCAGCAGCGCTTCGCTGGCCAGCCATTCCTTGGTCTCGCCGTTCGCGGTGGGTGTATCGTCCATGAGCGTCATCTCGGGGAGCGTCGGCAGGGCAGCGAGCAGCGCGCGCAGTTCGCCACGAATGACAGCGGCGACCGGATCATAGCTGGCGCCGAGCTGGGCGCAGGCGGTGAGGGCATAGCGCTGCAGATCGAGCCAGCCGCGTCCCTGCGCGGTGGCCATGAGGGCTTCGCCCTGTTCGAGCAGTTCGGGCCACTTGCCGTCGAGCAACAACCCCTTGAGACGCGCACGCATGGCCGTGGGAGGCGCTTCCAGCAGACGCGGGTCGAGTTCGGGGGCGTTGACGCGCAGCTCGCCCCACCGGAAGCCTCGTACCATGGCGTACGGGGCGGGGTTGGTGGGGTCTTCCTTGCGATACCACTTGGCGACGACGGCCACGCGACCGGCGGCATCGGCGCGGTTGCTGGGCTCGGCCGCCATGGGCGCTGACGGATCGGCGGCGGCTGAGGCCGACTCTGACTCTTCGACGACTTCGATGGGGTCGGGATCGGCTTCAAGCTTGCGGGCCAGCACCATGCTGCCGAAGCGCTGGATTTCATCGACGGCCCCACGCAGCGTGAGCAGCGACGGCGCGTCGCGCCCGAATCGTTCGTCGGCGACCTTTTCGAGAGCCGCAATGCCGTCACGCACCAAGGCGAGATCGGCGAGCACCGCGCGCACGGTGCCCTTGTTCATCGCCTCGATGGCGGCATCGACCGTTTCCGGCGGCATGCGCCCCTGTTCGAGCGCTTCGGCACGAATGGGACGCTTGCTGCTATCCCCGTCGGCTTCCTGCTCCGTGGGGATGCCGCGCGAGAGCTGGTGATCGAGGAACGAGAATGGTGCGGAGCCGAACGGTGCCATACGCACCGGAATGGCGAGGCTGTTGCCGACCCATTCGAGCGGGCCGGCGCGCAGTTCGGGATCGTCGTCGTCTTCGTCGGGCACCGGGTGCACGGTGTCCCAAAACTGATCGAGAATCCCGTGCAGCAGCGCGATGCCCGTGGCAAGGCCACTGTATCCCTGTTTGCGTACCATGGCTTCGGTGAGCCAGGCGGCGAACTGCAGGTCCTTCGTTTCCTTGGAGAGGAGCGGCGTGAGCCCGGCGATGACCGCCTGCCAGTCGGCGAACTTTCGCTGACTGGGGTCTTCGTGGTACGGGTCTTCGCGTCGCGCGTCCTTGATCGCGTCGATGCGCGCATCGTACCGCAAGTCTTTGCCCGAGGGATTGTCTCCCGGAATCGGGGTTAACAGGGCGGTCAGCAACTCGGTGTTTACAGGCATCGACCAACACTCACGAGACGAGGCACGAAAGAAACCGATGGGTACCGCGGAGGCGGCCCATCGTTGGAGTGGCCCGTGCGACACCACGTCGGTGGCGACGGGAAGCGGAGCACCGGCAACGCGCCGGCACGCGTCACGCCGACTGGAACGTCAACTCGCGCACGTCGGCGAGCGGTACGTGCTGATCGTCGATGCGGAGCATCTTCTGCCCCACCGGGGCGAAGTCGCCGTCGGGGAGCTCTTCCCAGTCGGTGGCGCGTCCAAGGCGAAGTTCGACATCCGTGTGCTTCCACACGGAGGGCGAAAGCGCCGGCAGGAGCACCTGGCCGAGTTCCATGTCCTTGACGGATGGTCCGGTGGCGATGCGCCCGGATAGCCAGTGTACGTCGCGCAGGCGCGTAGGCGCCTCGATGACGACCGAGGCGAGATGCGCGAAGGGAATCCAGAGATAGCGGCCGCCGGCGATGACTTCGAGGCGGGCACCGATGCGCGGATCGGCGTCTTCGATGGAGCTGAACGGGGTACCGTTGCAGGTACCGGCCACGGGGGCCGGTGCTGCCGAGGCGGGATAGTCACCCGTGTCGAACATGTGTTCACGGACGCGCTCGGCCTGCAGCGCGGCGCGGTACACCGACGCGCCGGCTTCGGCCATGGGACTGGCCGAGGCCAACACATCGAGCTGCTTCGCGGCCCGGTCGTACTGACCCGCGAGTGCCAACAATTCGAAGAGGAAACTGCGCCGCTGGGCGTCGGTGGGGTTTTCGCGGAGCTCGGCGCCCAGCTGCGCAATCGCGTCTTCCAGCCGGCCGCTGGTGAACAACGCTTGGGCGGACGGCATGGAAGACGCGGCCATGATTACGCCGTGACCTTGGTGAGATCCCACGACGCGCCCGTGCCCTTGATCATCGCACCCGTCTTGGTGTCCTGCTTGTAGTTCGTGACGGTGACCTTGGCGAAGGCGAACGAGAGGGACTCGGTGGGCGTGTCATCGCCACCGCTCGAGCCCGACCACTGCACGCTTTCGACCATCAGGTCTTCGAAATCGTACTGCAGGAAGGTCTGCTGCTTGCCATCGGTGCCGGTGGCCTTGCGGAGGATGACCGAGCCCTTCTTGATGTGCTGACCCGCGCAGCAGAACTGGAAGAGCACCGGGCTGGCGTTGTCCGACTTCCGCATGACGTTGAAGCTGCTGATGGACACCTTGCCGGCCGTGAGGCCGCCACCCTGCGAGCCCACCGTGGTGGGATTGCTGGCGCCCCAGCTGAAGCTGTAGAGCTCAGTCGGCGGGCCGGCGAGGCCCTGCGGCTTGGGATCGATGACGGCGGTGGATTCACCAGCGACGCCGTCGAGGAAGAGGAACGTATCAAAGGCCATGTTGTCGACTCCGGAAAAGGTCAGTTAATGAGTGCGAACAGACTGCGGGAACGAGCAGGAACGGCTTACTTGGCTGCCGCCGGGAGGTCGGCGACAAGGCGCATGGAGACGCTGAGTTCATCGAGCTGGAAGTGCGGCTTCATGAACGCGATGGCGCGATAGACACCGGGCTTGCCCGGCACTTCGACCACGTCGATGCGGGCTTCGGCCAGCGGGCACTTCGACTTCATGGACGCCGGCGCGTTGGTGGGCGCCACGTAGTTCTGAATCCAGCGGTTGAGGAACGCCTCGGTTTCGCCGCGCGTGGTGTAGCCACCGATCTTGTCGCGCATCATCACCTTGAGGTAATGCGCGAAGCGCGACGTGGAGAAGATGTACGGCAGCTGCGCCGAGAGGCGGGCGCTGGACGACGCGTTGGGGTCGTCGTAGACCTTGGGCTTCTGCGCCGACTGCACGGAGAAGAAGGCCGCGTTGGGTGTGCCCTTCTGGTGCACGAGCGGTGCAAAGCCGAGGTCGGCGAGTTCCTTTTCGCGACGATCGGTGATTTGCACTTCGGTGGGGCACTTCATGGCGATTTCGCCCGACTCGGTGCGGAAGTTGTGCACCGGCAACCCTTCCACGAGACCGCCGCTTTCGACGCCGCGAATGGACGCCGTCCAGCCGTAGAACGCGAACGCCTTGTTGACGTTGGCCGCCAGCGCGTAGGCCGCGTTGCCCCAGCAGTAGTGGTCGTGGTTGGAGCCGTCCACGCGCTCTTCGTAGTTGAACGCTTCGATGGGCACCGTGGCGCTGCCGTAGGGCTCACGCATGAGCACACGCGGCGCCGACAGCGCGACATAGCGCGCATCTTCGGAGTTGCGGAACGCCTTGTACTTCGCGTACTCGGTGCTGTCGAAGATCTTGGCGAGATCGCGCGGCGTGTCGAGATCGGACCAGCTCTCGAGGTTCATCATTTCGTGCGACGCGGCCGTCATGAACGGGGCGTGCGCGGCGGCGGCCACGTTGGAGATCTTCTCGAGCAGTTCGATGTCCTGGCCGCTCTTGTCGAAATAGTAGTCGCCCACGAGCGCGCCGAAGGGCGTGCCGCCGAAGACGCCATACTCTTCTTCGTAGACCTTCTTGAACATCGCGCTCTGGTCGAACTCCGGCGCGCGCTGCAAGTCGCGCAGCAGGTCCTTCTTGGAGACGTTGAGCACCTTGATCTTGAGCATGGCGCTGGTCTCGCTCTGCTTGAGCAGATACTGCAGGCCGCGCCACGATCCCTCGAGCTTCTGGAACTCGGGGTGATGCATGATCTCGTTGATCTGCAGCGACAGCAGGTGATCGATTTGCGCGATGCGCGCATTGATCATCGACTCGGTGTCGCGGTTGATCGTGATGGCCCCTTCGAGCACTTCGGAAACGAACCGCTTGACCAGGTCCTTGCCCCGGCCCTTCGATTCGGCATCCTTGCCCATCTTGCCCTGTTCGACGATCTGGTCGAGGAGCGAGAGTTCCGCGTCGGTGGTAACCGCCTGCGCGCCTGCCTTCTGTGCTTCGGCCATATTCAGCTCTCCAGGCCAAGTTCGGACTTGAGCTTCGCCATCTTGTCGGCGTCACCCAGCGTGTCCTGCAGCACTTCGTCGAGCTTCTCGTTGGTCTGCAGGTTGGCCCGCAGGTTCGACAGCTCGGTGCGGAGTTCGAGCAGTTCACGCAGCGGCTTCACCTGACGCGCCACGGCGTCGGGGGAGAAGTCGTCCATGCTGCGGAAGTTCAGTTCGACGCCCAGCTTGGGCGCGTCGGCGTCTTCGCTCAGCTTGTTTTCCACGGCGAACTGCAGGCGCGGCTTCATGCTGGCGAGCGTATCGTCGAAGTTGTCGGGGGTGATCTCGACGAACTTGCGATCCTTGAGACGCGGAAGCGGTTCGGCAGGATTGCCGGAGAAATCGCCCAGCACGCCCATGAGGAACGGCAGTTCCTTCATTTCAATGGCGCCGCCGGTTTCGACTTCGTACGAGATCTGGATGCGTGGGGGACGAACGCGCTCCAGTTTTTTCTGGGTACTATCGGCCATGCGAAGACTCCGGCACGAGACCTGGATGGAGGGAACGAGGAGGGACCCGCGTCAGCGGACGGCAAACGGAGTGACCGGGGCATGCAAGCATCCGTCCCACCGCAGACAATGTCAAGCAACGTTCAGTTAACGGTGACGGTACGTGTACTTGCAAGTGACGAAAAGGTCATGGAGCCATTTTCCGCGTGGTGAACGATAAGGCTGTGCTCGCTGCGCGTCCGATGTCGGTACGTGGTCTGCCGCTCACGCTTCCGTTGCTCGCGGCGCCATGGGTGCGCGTGATACGTTAGGGCATGCGCCACTTGCCACCGGTTCTCTGGACCAAAGGAGTGCTCCTCACGCCGCAGCATTTGCAGGCGCAGGATCGCCATCACGAAGACGTACTCGCGTTTCAGGTTGGGGCGCTCTCGTTCTGCCCGTGGGGGTTTTCACGGGTGGAGATCGATACGGACGCGCTCGCCAGCGGCACGTTGGTGGTGAACGCGGTGAGTGGACGGTTCTCCGATGGGCTGTTGTTCGATGCGCCGCTCAGTGGTCCGACGCCGCCGCCCAAGGCGTGCACGGAAGCGTTCGGCGCCGACCAGCCATCGCTCATCGTGTACCTCGGCGTCCCGGAGTACCGACCTGGCGCGCGCAACGTGGCACGGGTGGGCGACGCGGTGCTGACGCGGTGGCACGCCGACGAGCAGTTGGCGCGAGACGAGACCACGGGACTCACGGAGCGTCCCATTCAGGTGGCGCCGCCTACGCTGCGGCTGCTGCTCGAAGGCGAAAGCCTCGAGGGATACACGGTGCTGCCGCTCACGCGTGTGCAACGCGGAGCGAGCGGTGACTTGTCGATCGACCGCAGCTTTGTGCCGCCATTGCTCGACATCAGTGCGAGCGACTATCTGGGCAGCATGGCGCGTCGGTTGGTGGAACGCCTTGCCGCGCGCAGCGCGTCGCTCGCCGGCAGTCGTCGGCAGCGCAATCAGGAGCTGGCCGATTTCTCGGTGGCTGACGTAGGTGCGTTCTGGCTGCTCTACACGGTCAACACGCATTTCCCGCCGCTGCGTCACATCGCCGAGGTCCGTCGCGGCCATCCGAACGCGTTGTGGGAGGCGATGGTGGCGCTCGTGGGCGCGCTGTCGGCTTTTGCCACGCATGCCGATGCGCGCACGTTGCCGAGCTACGATCATCTGCGATTGGGTGAGGGCTTTACCGAGCTCGAGCGTAGACTGTACGAACTGCTCGATGGTGCGGTGGTCGATGCCGCGGTCTCGGTGCCGCTCAAGCCGGTGCGCCCCACATTGCACGCAGCTGCGGTGGAGCAGGTGTCGTGGCTGGATGCTCCGCAGTGGTTCCTGGCGGTGAGTGCTCCGGTGCGTCAGCAGGAGCTCATTCCGAAGGTGCTACAGGGGTGCAAGGTTGGGTCGGCCGACGTGGTCGACACGCTCATTCGTCAGGCGCTGCCGGGTTTGGAGATGGCGCACGTGTCGGCGCCGCCGCCGGCGGTGCCGGTGAAGCTCGACTTCCAGTACTTCGCCATTCGTAAAGCGGGCGGGGCGTGGGACGCGATCGCGCGGGCCCGCAACATTGCGGTGTACGTGCCGGCCGAACTGGTGGATGCGCGGTTCGAGTTGGTGGTGGTATTGCGCTGACGCGAAGCGTCAGCGCAGACGGGGGACGGCAGGGGGGAGACGGCAGGGAATAGGAATGACTGAGGGCCCGTTCTTTGGAACGGGCCCTCAGTGTTTTGGGGGTGCGTGGGCCGCCCTCGCTCAGGGTTTGGGGGCGGGGAGTTGTGGGGCGGCGACCGCTGGCACGGCGGGTTTGGCGGGGATGGTGGGGGCCGGCTTCTTGAGCACGAACACCACAATGAGCACGGCCACGAGGATCACCGCGTTGATGACGATGATGAGCCCGGTGGGAATGCCCCGCTTGCCGGTGGCGGGCTTGGTCGCCGTGGCGGCCCCGGCATTTGCGGAGCCGGCGCCGGGCGACGGCGGCGCGTCGGGGACGACAGGGGCGGGGGCCTTGCTGATCATGCGGGTGAAGTCGCTGGGGCCGGCCGCGGTCGATGGCGCGGGTGCGCCACCCAGCGGCGAAAGCGGGGTACTGCCGGCGCCCTGCGCGAAGATGGGCGGGGGGAGCACTGACGGACTTCCCGGCGAACCACCGATCCCGGCTGGCGCTGGCGTGGCCGGTGGAACCGGTGTGAATGGCGACGGGGTGGCCGGGGCCAGTGGTGGCAGCGGCAGCGGGATGTTGGACGGCCCGGCGGCCGCACTGTTCGGTGCCGAACTGCCGAACAGTGGGGACGGCGAGGCTGCGCCCGGCATGCCACCTCCAGGCATTCCGCCAGCAGGCGCGGCTGGCGGTGTGCCGAACGGTGCGCCGAAGGCGGGCGGGGTGAACGCCGGGGGTGCTACAGGCGACGGCGGGAGGTGCTGCGGCAGCGGGGCGGCGGTTTCCGGCGCCGAGAACATGCGGGTGAACTCACCCGGCTCGACCTTGGGTGCCGCTGGCGGCGGGAATGGAGCGGGCGAGGCGCTAGCGCCGCCGAGCACCGGAAAGTTTGAAACTGACGCTTTGGTGTCGTGTGTTTGTTGTGGTGGTGTATCTGAAATGGTCGGAGCACCGAACATCTGCGTGAAGGCGCCGGGGGCCGGGGCAGCGGGAGGAGCTGCCGGCGGGGCAGCAGATGGCGCGGTCGGCACCGGCTCGGCCGCCGGCACGCTGGGCGCTCCGAACATCTGGGTGAACGCGCCGGGGGCTGAGGAAACGGGTGCTGCTGGCGTCGGCGCAGGGGCGACCGGTGCGGGGGCGACGGGCGCTTCGATCGCCGGCAACGGCGCCGGTGGGGTGAAGATCTGCGGCATCACCGGCGGCACGGTCGCCGCCGGTGACACGGGCGCCGGAGTCGGCGCCGGAGTCGGGCTGGCGACCGGCGCCGGGGCTTCAGTTGCCAGCTCCGGCTTGCCGAACATCAGCGTGAAGGCGCCGGGGGCGGCCGGGGCTGGCGCCTCCGGCGATGGCGGCATCGCTGGTGTGGGCGCTGCGGCAGTCTCGGCCGTAACCGGCATCACGGGTGCGACCGGGGGCGTGTCAAGTATTACTGGCGCCGGCTCCGCCTCGGGTGCTGCCGTAGCCGCCGTCGGCACCGCCACCAGCGGGATCGCGGGGGCTGCCGGTGTCGCTGCCGGGGCGGCGCCGACCTTCTGCGTGAGCCACACCGGAAACGAACTGAGCCCGGCAATGAACTCGGTCACGATCGCGTATCCCGAGGGCAACGTGGCGGTCTCGAGCACCCGGTTCTTGTCGGCCCCAGTGAGTCGAGCGAGCTGCGCGCGCAGGCGATCGACATCGTCGGGGCCCGCCGCATCGGCCAGGTGCACCATGACCACGCGCCCCGTGGCCAGCTCCTGTGCATTGTGCGTGCGGATGCCGTCATCCACCGCCACGCACTTCAGCAGGCGGTATCGTGCGTTGAAATCGTCACTCATGGGCGAAAGCCGACCGGTAACCGGAGTGTGATGGAGCGAGCAGCCGATAATGATGCCGCCCACATGCCGCTGCGGACAGATCGCGAATGTAATGTTGAAGTGTTCAATTGTTCATGCACTCGTTGCTCTGCGCAATTGCGGGGAGTCCATTTGGAGTCTCTGCCATTTCCCCCACCGGTCGTTCCGGCTCGCATGCCCTGTTGCCCGATTCGCCATCCGGAGTTCACGTGCGCCTGATTTCACCGCCTTCGCGACGCGTCGTGTGGGAAGACGGCATGCACCTGACGCCGCAACACTTCCAGGCGCAGCGTCGCTATCACGAAGACCAGACCGCACGAACGATCGGTCTGCTCGCGCCGTTCGCCTACGGTGTATCGTCGTTGCTCATCGACGACGAAGCGCTGCGCAACGGCACACTGCGCGTGGTGCAGGCGCGCGGCGTGCTCCCCGATGGCACCGCGTTTCACTGTCCCGAGAGCGATTCGTGTCCCGAACCGCTCACGGTGGCCGATCACTTCTCGCCCACGCGCGACGCGCACGTGCTGTATCTCGCGTTGCCGTCGTGGCGCGCGGATGCGTCGAACCTCGTCGATCCATCGCTTGGCGTGCCGGCGCGATTTGCGGTGCGGGAAGAAATGCTCGTCGACGAAGCCACGGGCGCCGATCCACTGCCAGTGCGCTTGGCCGAACGGCATCTCCTGCTGCGCCTCGACGATGCGCTGAACGACGACTTCGTGTCCATGCCACTCGCGCGCATCGTGCGCGATGGACGGGGGCAGTATCAGCTCGATACGCAGTTCGTACCGCCTGTGTTGCAGTTGGCCGCGAGTGACCGTTTGCTGGAGCTCACGCGCCAGGTGGTGAGTCTGCTCGAAGCCAAGAGTGCCGCGCTCGTGGCCACGCTGTCGCAGGCCACCGCTGCCGCTTCCGGCGGTGCCGCCGCATACATGGGCAACGAACTCGCGACGCGATGGTTGCTGCACGCCGTGCGTTCGGCCGACGCGCCACTGCGTCATCTGCTGCTCACGCGGCGGTCGCATCCGGAAAAGCTGTACGGAGAGCTCGCCCGTCTGGCCGGTGCGCTATGCACCTTCTCCATGAGTAGTCATCCGCGCGATGTACCCACGTACGATCACGACGACGCCACGAGCACATTCGATGCGCTCGAACGGCAGTTGCGCGCACATCTCGATGTGGTGATCTCCGCGCGTGCGCTCGTGATGCCGCTGCAGCGTGTATCCGACGTGTTGCACACCGCGGCGGTGACCGACCCTCGCTGCTTCGAGCCGGGCGCGCGGTGGTTTCTTGCCGCGCGTGCCGACGTGGGCGCCGCCGATCTGGTGGACCGTGTACAGCGACTCACGAAAACGTGCGCCAGCAAATTCGTGCTCGAGCTCGTGCGTCGTGCGTTCAACGGGCTCGCCACCGAGCACGTGCCCATGCCGCCCGCGGCGCTCGCTCCCAAGCCCGATCTCGTGTACTTCGAGCTCACGCTCGCCGGCCCGTGCGCCCAATCCATGCGCGAGGCCCGTGACGTGGGCGTATACGTGCCTGACGCCCTACCCGGCGCGTATCTCGAACTGTCCATCCTGTTGCCGCAATAACCGCGTGCCGCAGTAGCTGTTTCGTCGCTCCGACATCGCACGTACGTCTCTGCTTCGCCCCTTTCAAGGAACTGCAGTGTCCGTTTCGTCGCCCGCCATTCCGGGCCGCCTGGCCGGTGCTCTCCAGGAAGCCCTCACTGCCGTCGTGCGCCTGCGCGCCGAACGGCAGCAAGTAACCGACGCCGCTCAGTTTCGCGCGCAAATCCTGCAACTGCTGGCTCGCGCCGAGCAGGATGCGCTGCAATTGGGATTGAACACGCAGGACGCCCGTCTGGCCATCTTCGCCGTGGTGGCGTTCCTCGATGAATCGGTGCTGAACACGCGCAATCCGGCGTTCGCCGACTGGGCGCGACGCCCTTTGCAGGACGAACTCTTCGGCGGCCACATGGGCGGTGAATGGTTCTTCCAGCACATCGACCAGCTGCTGGCCCGCCCCGACGGCCCCGAACTGCCGGAGCTGTTGGAGGTGTATCAGCTGTGTCTGTTGCTCGGCTTTCGCGGCAAGTATGGCGCCACCGATGGCGGACAGCTGCAGGCCACGACGCAGCGTGTGGCCGAGCGACTGGCGCGCATTCGTCCCGCGAGTCGCGAGTTGGCGCCGCACTGGAAGCCGCCGGCCGATGCGGTGAGCACGCGTGATCCGTGGCTCAAGCCGCTCACCTTCGCCGCCGTGGGTGCGGTGATCGTGCTCTTCGGTTTGTGGGGCACGTATGCCTACACGTTGCGCAGTGGTACCGACGCCGTGCGCGCACTCGCGCCGGCGACGACCGCGGCGACCACCACTGCTGCGCGCTGAGGGCACACACCATGGCCATGTCGAAAAACACTACCCGTTGGTTGATTGCCGTTGGCGTGCTGTTGCTGTTCCTGGTGCTGATGATCGTGCTGGAGAAGTCGATGACGCTCGATACCACCTCGCTGTGGGTGGTGCGCATCGGGTTCATTCTTCTTGGTCTCGTGGCGGCGGGCGCTGTGCTGTGGTTCCTGCGTCCGCAGGAGGCAGAGCCGGTGCTCGATCCCGGTGACGATGTGCTGCTGACCATCGGCTCCGCGCGCGCACGGCTGCCGCGGGGTGCGTTTTCCTCGCGCTCGCTGGTGCTGGTGCTGGGGCCGCAGGGGAGCGCCAAGAGCACGGTAGTGGCGCGCAGCGGGGGCGATCCGGAACTGCTGGCGGGTGATGTGCCACCGGGAGTGAACGACGTACCGCCCTCCACCAAGACGGCCAACGTATGGGCCATGCAGCAGGGGGTGGTGGCGGAGCTCACCGGCAGCCTGCTGGCCGACGGCCCGCGCTTCGCGAAGGTTGTGCGCGCGCTGCGCGCCCCGCGGGTGGCGGCAGCCGTGGGCAAGGGCACGGCCGCCGCGCGTGCTGCGGTGGTGTGCGTGCCCTGCGATCTGTTCTATGCGGGCAACAACGGCGAACAGCTACAGACGTTGGCGCAGTCCATGCGCCTGCGGCTGGCAGAAGCGGCGAAGGAGCTGGGGCTCGCGCTGCCGGTGTATGTGATGTTCACCAAGATGGACCGCGTGCCGTTCTTCGAGCCGTGGGCCAGTGTGTTCACCAAGGACGAACTGCGCTCGCCGTTGGGGGCCACGCTGCCATTCGATGCGCAGGCCAACAGCGGCAACTATGCGGAGCGGCTCACGCCGCGACTGGCGCAGGCGTTTCTCGAAATTGCCGATACCGTTGGTGCGCAGCGCGTGAATGTGCTGGGGCGCGAGTCGCAGCTCGATCGCCGGTACGCGTCGTACGAAATGCCGCGCGAGTTCCGCAAGCTGCAGGCGTCGGCAGCACAGTTTCTCACGGAGCTGTGCCGGCCCACGCAAACGGCGGTGAGCCCGCAGTTGCGCGGCTTCTACTTCACCGGCGCGCGGCCGGTGATTGTCACCGACGTGGGAGCGGCTGCGGCGCGTCCGGCCACCCCCGTGGCGTCCGACGCCACCGGCATCTTCCAGCAGGCCACCATACCGTCGGCTGCGGCGCCCGTGGCCACCTCCCGCAAGGTGCCCGAGTGGGTGTTTCTCGATCGCTTTTTGCGCGATGTGGTACTGGCCGATACGGGTGCCGCGAGTGTTGCGCACGGCGGCGTGAGTGTGCAGCGCACGCGGCGCGTGCTGTTGGGTGCCGGCATTGCCGCGAGTGTGATCACGTTGGCGGCCGTGACCACGAGTTGGTTGGGCAATCGCGCGCTGCAGGGTCGTGTGCGCGACGCCGCCGCGGCCGTGTCGGCGCTACCCACGGTGCAGGCGGCGCCCGGTACCGTGGCCTTCCCGAGTGCCGAGGCACTGACGCGTCTCGATGCGCTGCGCGCGCAGTTGGACACACTGCGCGCCTTTGAACAGGACGGGCCGCCGCTGCGACTGCGTTTTGGTTTGTGGCGCGGCGCCGACTTGCTGAACGCGGCACGGCCGGTGTGGTTCGACGGGTTCCGCAAGCAGCTCTTCGCCGACGCCTGGACCGCGATCAGCGATTCGCTCAAGGCGCTCCCCGACGTGCCCTCGGCCAGCAACGACTACGGCCTCACGTACGGTTGGCTCAAGGGCTATCTCATCACCACCACGGCGCCCGACAGCAGCACGAAGGAATTTCTGGCGCCGGTGTTGCTGGGCGCGTGGCAGCGCGGCATGCAGACCGACGACGACGTGACCACGCTCGCGCGCCGGCAGTTCGAGTACTACGCGAGTGAACTGCCCACGGTGAATCCGTATCCGCGAGCGGCCGACGCGGCGGTGGTGAGTCACGCGCGCGACTTTCTGTCGCGCTTCACCGGCGCTGAGCAGATCTATCTCAACATGATCGGCGCGGCGAACAAGCAGGCGGAGGCGGTGAAGGTACCGCAGGCGCCTGGCGTGCTCACGGCCATACCGGAAGTACCGGGCGCGTACAGTGCCAAGGGTGCAGCCTTCATGGCCGACGCGTTCAAGAACGCCGACCGTTACTTCCAGGGTGAGACGTGGGTGGTGGGCGATGTCACGGCGTCGAAGTCGATCAACCGCGACAGCGTGGTGACGTCGTTGCGCGTGCGCTACCGCGACGATTACACGCGGCTGTGGACGCAGGTGGTGCAGAGTGCCACCGTGGCGCGCGCGGCGAACGTGAAGGACGCGGCCACGAAGCTCGAGAGTCTGGCCGGCGTGACGAGCCCCATCTTGCAGGTACTGCGCACGGTGGCGGTGAATACGGCCGTCGATTCAAGCATGAGCGCGGCATTTCAGCCGGTGCATGCCGTGACGCCGCCGGAAGTCACCGACAAGTTCATGTCGGAAAAGAACGCGGAGTACATGGGCGGCCTGGGGATGTTGCGCACAGCGCTTGCGAGTCTGCCCGATCGCCCCGTGCTGAGCGACACCAACGCGGTGGAAGATTATCGCCGCACGGCGCAGCTCACGCTCATGAATGCCGGGCAGGCGCGTCAGTCGGAGCAGAAGCTGGTGGCCAGCTTTGCGCTCACGGCTGCCTCGTCGTCGCTGGCCACGTCGATTGATCGGTTGCTGCAGGCGCCGATCACATCGGCGGAGAGTGTGCTCAAGGATGCGATGAACCTGAAGGTGCAGGCGGCGCCGCGCGCGGTCGCGGCTGCACCAGCACCGGCGGCGGGTGGTGCCGGCGGCGGTGGTGGTGGGGGGGGGGCCGCAGCCGAAGCGGCCATTCTCAACGAACGTGGTCGCGCGCTCTGCTCGCGCGTGGATCAACTCACGAGTCGCTTCCCCTTCAACCCGGAAGCCACCGCCGACGCCAATGTGGCCGACGTGAAGGCCATTCTCGCGCCGGGCGCCGGTGAGTTGTGGGTGTTGCAGCAGGAGCGGCTGGCGCCGTATCTCGAGAAGCAGGGCAACGCGTGGGTGGCCAAGCCCGGCGGCAAGGTGGAGCTCTCGAAGAGCTTCGTGGACTTCTTCAATCGTGCCGCCGAAGTATCGGCTGCCCTGTTTGCTGAAGATCCCAGCACGCCCATGGTGCGGTGGTTGGCGAGTGGCATCATCACGCCAAACACGCCGCTGCTCATTCTGCGCAACAACGGCAAGGAAGCGCGTTTCGATCAGCGCAGCTTCAAGAACGAAGTTGTGTGGCCGGCTACCAACGGACGCGACGCCGAACTGCAGGCACAGTTCAAGAAGAACAAGCCCATCAAGGTGCGCGCTGGCAACGGCGACTGGGCGATCTTCCGGCTGGTGGCGTCGGCCGATCAGTTCGACGGCAACAGCGTCACGTGGAACGCCACCGGCAAGGATGCGCAGCCGGTGACGGTGAAGTTCGAAGCGCTGCGTCGCGAAGCAGCGAACATGCTCAATCGCGGCTGGATGGGCCGCATGAGCTGCGTGTCGCAGGTGACGAATTAATCGACGCGATGGGGGTGCGGGCTATTGCCCGCACCCGAGCATGCCCGTGTAGCGATTGATGGCTTCGGCCTGATTCATAGTGCGCGCGGTGGCCTTGGCGGAGCGCAGCGCGCCGCAGGCGGGTGTCTGCTCGCCGAGCACCAGATGGGCTTCGGCAATGCGGATGTACGCCCACGTGCTGTCGGTGCCGCTGGGCAGTCGCGCCATGATGGAGCGCAGCACCGGAATGGCAGAGCGCGCGGCCCCTTCGTCAGACTCGGTGGGGTCGAGCGTATTGGTGATGCTGTCGAGCGTCTTGCGCGCTGATTGCGCGGCCGGCGAGAGCGCGCCGCCGGTGGCGGTCGTTGGCGTATTCGCGGCTGCTGGTGCTGGCGCGGCGGGCGGTGCCCCTGTACCGGTGGTCGTGGCGGGCGTTCCAGGGGCGGTGCCGGCCGGAGCTGGACTCGGGCTCGAGGACGTGCTCGACCGTACGGCATCACCCGCCGAACTCGCGGCGTCGGCAGCGCCCGAAATCACCCGCTCGGCTGAGCGCGATGCTGAGTTGACGAGCGCGTTGAGGTCACTCGGCCGCGGAGCGCGTTGCTTCTTGTAGAACCACCAGCCGCCAGCGACGACCAGTACGAGGCCAAGGCTGGGCAGCGGGAGGCGCGGGAAGCGGAAGCTGCGACGCGGCGACGGTTCGTCGTCGTCAACAGGTGCCGCCACCGCTGGTGTCTTGACCGACTTGCGAGGTGGCGGCGTGGGCTTGGGCTTGCTGGGCTTGGGCTTGTTGCCCGTGACCGGCTTGTCGAAGGCTGAGATGACCCGCGCGGCCCCTGGCGTGGTGGGGTCGAGCGCTGGCGCAACCGCGGCTGCGGGCGTGGCTGGTGTGACCACCGGCGCCTGAATGGCCGCTTCGAAGGCGCGCGCAAAGGTGCCGGCGGTGGGCGTACGCTTGGCCGCCTCCTTCTGCAGGGCGGCGTCAAACACGACCTGCAGTTGCCGGGGCCAGTTGAGATCGGGCCGTACGGTTTGCAGGGTGCGCGGCGCACTCATGAGACGCGCCGTCATCCCGCGGTCGGGCGTGTTGCTGTCGAACGGCAGATCGCAGGTGAGGCAGGTGTAGGCCACGAGCGCGAGCGCATACACATCGCTGCGCTGATCGAGTTCGGTGCCCAACAGCTGTTCGGGGCTCATGAACTCCGGCGTACCCACCACGAAGCCGGTTTTGGTGAGGCCGGCTTCCTTCTCGTTGCCCCCCATGGCTTTGGCGATGCCGAAGTCCACGACTTTGCAGCGGTCGCTGCCATCGGCTTCGTCTTTGGTGACGAGGATGTTGTCGGGCTTGAGATCGCGATGCACGATGCCGAGGCGATGCGCGGCGTCGAGCCCGTCGCCGATCTGCCGCACGATGGCCGCCGTGCGCGCCAGCGACAGCGGCCCCTCTTTCTGCAGGATGTCCTTGAGCGACGAGCCGGCCACGTATTCCATGGCGAGGTACACGAGGCCGTCGCTGGTCTCGCCGAAGTCGAAGACGCGGGCGACGCGTTCGTGCTCGATGCGGCAGGCGTTGGCAGCTTCGCGGTTGAAGCGCGCAATGGCCGCCGGATCCTTGAGCATTTCGGGGCGCAGCACCTTGATGGCCGCCTGCTGCGGCAGGCGCACGTGTCGCGCGAGATACACCTTGCCCATGCCACCCTCACCGAGCAGATCGGTGACGAGGTACCGGTCGGCGACGACGGAGCCGATGAGATCGCCATCGGGATCTGCCGCGCGCAGCGTGGAGCCGTCGGCGGGACAGAAGACGTTGGAGTCGGCGTAGCTGGTGCCGCAGACGGGGCAGACTTTGGGCATCGCGGAGAGAGGTGTCGGACCGGGTGACCGGCTGGAGCCGGGGTACCTCGGGTGTGGAGCACTGAACGAAACCGGGGTGTCGGCGGTATGTTCCGGAGACTACACCCTCCGGAGAATACCCGAATGCCTGTCGCTTCGCTCGTCCGTCACACCCGCCGGGCCCTGAATGTGGCTGTTACGGTGCTGCCGCTGGCGGCGCTGGCTCTGGCGTCTGCGCCTCTGGCGGCCCAGGAGGCCCCGTCGACCAAGCCTACCGTGGCGATCATGTACTTCACCAACGGGGCCTTCGGCAAGGTCGAGGAGTACGCCCCGCTGAGCAAAGGGTTGGCGGAGATGCTCATTACGGAGCTCTCGGGCAATACGAACATCCGGGTGGTGGAACGGGACCGTATCCAGACGCTGATCGAGGAGCAGAACCTGGCGGCCGGCGGGCGCATCGACCAGGCCACGGCGGTGCGGTCGGGGAAGATTCTGGGCGCCCTGCACATGCTCATGGGCACCTTCGTGGTGGACACCAAGGAGCGCATGCGACTGGATGTGCGCGCCATTAATACGGAAACGTCTGAGCTCGAGTTCGCTACCACGGTGAGCGGCAAGGCCGACAACATGCTGGAGCTGCTGTCGCAGCTGGCAACCAAGCTCAATCAGGGGCTCAAGCTGCCCGACGTGCCCACGGCGTTTCAGCGCGGGGCGGCGGTGGGAGCCAAGGGGCCCAATCAGCTCAAGAGCATGATGCTGCTGAGCCGGGCGCTCGAGCAGCAGGACCGCAAGAACAATCAGGCGGCGATTGCGCTGTACAAGGAGTCGCTGCAGGCGAACCCGGAGAATGCGCGGGCGAAGACGTTGCTGGCGAGCCTCGAGCGCGGGTCCGAATAACACGCGGTGCAGGGCGCGGCGGCGCGCCGCCGCTGCCGAGCGGCACAAACACAGAGGGGGCGCGATCACGACGATCGCGCCCCCTCCGTGTATTCGCGTGCTGACGGTCGCGTTCTCTCCCGTGCTACCGTCGCGATGTCGGCGCCGGAGCCTCACGCTTCGTGCGAACGAGCGTTGGGCGCTTGATCGCGCTCATGGGATCGATGACGTACACCCCGATGAACGACTCTCCGGAAAGCTGCAGGAGACACGGGAAGTTGGGCGACCCCACGTTCTCACAGAGCCCCTGATGGTACACGAGCGAATTCGACGGTGCGGCGGTAATGAGCGTGAAGTCACGCAACAGCGGCACCCTGAGATTGCACACGGTGGGCTCCTCTGACGGGAGCTCCCGCACCTCGCAGCGTTGTTCGGACTGATAGGGATGCAGGACACGCACGGCATAGTCGATGCCGTAGTGATTGCCTTCCACCGTGAGCAGCGCCGATGGCACCTCTTCGAAGCGCACGGTCGCCACCTGATTGCTGGTGAGTGTCAGTGTGCAATCGTTGTTGCCGCCGGCGCTGGCGCAGGCGCCGCCCCATGTCACGAAGTCGGTGTAACCGGTGCGCGAGGCCGTCACCGTCACCACGGTGCCGGCCGTGTAGCTCTGCTGACACGGTACCGACGGCGTGGTGCCGTTGATGCTGCAGAAGAAGAACCCGGTGCCGTTGAGTTGGCCGGTGCCCGTGCTGGTGGGTGCCACATTGACCTGCAACGACACCAGCTGATCGAAGCCCACGCGCAAATCGACAGTGCCAGGGAGCTGCGACGCCGTGAGCGCACAGGTGGCGGTCGCGTTGGCGCACAGGCCGTCCCACGTGCGCCAGCTGGAGCCGCTATTGCCCGTGGCCACGAAGGAGACGTTCGTACCGGCTGGCACCGTGAGCGAGCAGGTGCCACTGACTGCCGCGCCCGTCACGGTGCATACCATACCACTTGGCGACGAGGTTACCGTGCCCGTGCCGTTACCCAGCCCAGCAGTGATGCGATACGTGGTAAGCGCGCGGAAGGTGGCTACCGGCGCCTTGTTCGCGTTCATGGTGAAAGTGCAGTTGGCGCCGTTCACCGTGGTGCACTCGCCGTTCCACCCCACGAACTGACTGCCGGCCTCCGCCGTGGCGGTGAGTGTGATCGAGGTGCCTTCAGGGTACTGCGCCAGGCACTGCCCGCTGGTCGAGCCGTTTCGCCACGCGCAATTGATCGGGGCGGGGGTGCCGACGATGGTGCCGTTGCCGGTGCCGCTGCCCGTAACGGCGAGCTGACGAATGGCCTGGAAGGTGGCCGACACGGTACGCGGCTGCGAGGACACCACACTGCACGTGGTGCCACTGCAATCGCCGCCCCAACCGACGAAGGCGGCGGTGCTCACGATACGTTGCGACAGCGACACGTTGGCATCACCGGGGAAGCTCGCGCTGCAGGTGCCGCTGGTGGTGGTGCCGGAAATCGTGCAATCGATGCCAGCCGGCGACGAGGTGACCACACCGATGCCGCTACTGCCGGTACCGGCCGTGATGGTCACGGTTTGTGGCAGCGGGACCACGCGCACATCGACAAAAGCACTGCTGCCCCCCGTGGCCGCCGTAATGCGCGTCGTGCCGGCACCGACGCCCGTGACCACACCACTGGCCGATACCGTGGCCACCGACGCGTTGGCCGTGCTCCACGTGACCGTGCGCGTGATGGGACGATTGGCACCGTCGATGACTTCCGCCGCCACGGTCATGGTGCGGGTCGCTTCGAGCCGCAGTGGTTGGCCCGCTGCCACCACATTGGCCGATGGTGGCGTAAGGCGTACACTGCCGACCTCTTCCAGTGTGATGGGAGCGCCGGCCGAGGCCGTCACCCCGGGGCGCATGCTGATGTTGCGCAGTGTGTCACGGTCGACCACCTGTCCCGCCGTGATCAGCGCCAGCTCGAGCGTGACGAGGCATTCGTCGGCGGTCGGCCCTTCGTTGCCTAACGACGCCCGCTGCGGGTCACGCAGGCACGCGCCGAGGTCGATGGTGATGGGCACCTGCTGCGAAGCGGCCTCGGTAAGCGCGATGCTTTGCGAGTCGATCCGCACCAGTGTCTGATTGCTGCGCTGGTAGCTGGCCAGCACGCGCAGCGCGGCGCCCGTGGTGGTCTGGAAGCGTACGCTGGCCTCGAGCGCCAGTCGGGCCGGGGCGTCGGGGTCGAACACCGCCGTGGGTGATTCGCCGCTGCACGCGGACACGAGTGCGGCGAGAGCCATGGCCGCAGGCAGCGAGGCGCGGCGGCGCAGCAGGGCGCGCGCGCGCGCAAAGAGATCGAGAGTCATGGGTTGCATTACCTCAGAAGCGGGCCACGATGATCAAGCCCGCCGAGCCGCCGACAAACGACGACGAAGCAGAACCTGCCGAACTGCCCGATGTGCGCGGGCGCAGTGAACCGGCCTGCGCACGAACGTACGGCTGCCACGAAAACGCCCCGGTGGTGTGCGACAGTCCCAAAGTGGCGCCGCCACTCACCACACCCGAGGTGGCAATGCCCTGGTTGATTTCGAGTCCCGAATGCCAGCGTCCATCGCCGGTGACGAGCAAGTCGGTGCTGGCCGACAGCGGCACGCTGGTGCGCAGGCCACCATCGAAATAGAGCCCGCTCGTGCCCGCCACTTCGCTCCCATCTCGTTCATAGGCGGTGCGGTAGCGGTTGGCCGCCCACAGCACGAGTTCCTTCACGCGCGGTGCCGCGAGTTGCAATTGCACGTCGGTGGTGACGATCGGCCCCAGCTTGATGGTGGCAATGGGTGAAGCGGCACCGGGCGCCCGCAGTGCATCGTTGGAGTACACGTCGACGGCGCCAGTAATGCTGAGGCGATGCGCGCCCACGAGTCGCTCGAGACCAAGCGAGCCGCGTACCACGTTGCCGGGTTCGAAATCGGTACTCGGCACGCCGGCGCTGATGGCCGCGATGGGCTGGTACGTACCACGCATTTCGTACGAGGCGCCGAGAGCCACCGCCCAGCCGCCAATTTCGCGGGCCACGACCATGCCCATGGTACCGCTGGGGCCAGCGCCAACCGGTGGCGCACCCAGGCCCAGCGCCGGAGCAGCCGCCGCGCGCAGTACGGTGAGTTCACTGGCGGTGAGTTCGGTCTTGCCAGTGGGCGCGTTCACGCCGGCGGTGAGTACCAGCCCGTCGTTGAAGAGGCGGCCCGTGGCGCGCAGGCGCACGTCGGTGGGGCCGGACAGCTTGGCTGTGCGCTCTACCCCGTTCGCGTTGGTATAGGTGAGCTGCGACGACGACCAGGCCGACTGCAGATCGACGGTCCAAGCGGTGCCGATGGGAATGGCCACGGACACCGGAATGGCAATCTGTTGAATGCTCTTGAGACGAATGCTGTCGCTGCCGGTGAGCGTGGCCTGCTTGAGGCCGTCGCCACCGAAACGCACGGTTTCGATGGTGGCTCCTACCCCGGCGGCGGCCGTACCCAGCAATCGATCCTGCGCAGTCGCCACCGAAGGCGCGGCGGCGAGCGCCAACGCCAGCGTGGCGGCCGCGTGCGCGATGGTGTGCGCTGTATGGCGTGCGTTGTTGCGTGCGTTGCTCATGGGCGCCCTACCGTGATGACGATGGTGCCCTTCAGCGACGTGGGGAACGACGGGTCGAGCACGGTGCTCACGGCGCGCGAGACGTTGGTCACGAGATCAAGGGGCCTATTGAGCCGATCGACAGTAGTGGCGATGGCGCCACCCAGCGGACGCACTCCGGGAATGAATTGCGGCGTGGTGGTGCCGATGACCCCGAAGGAGCGCACCTGCAGCTCGCGGGTGCGGGCATCGCGGAACGACGGGTCGAGGCGGCCGGCGTTGCGGAACTCGCGCGCGGACCCGCGGAAGTCACCCTCGTAGTACAGCTGCACCCCGCGTCCGTAGGCGAGCAGGGCGCCGATGTTCTTGGTGGGTTGCTGCTCGACCGCAGCGCGCTCCGCAGGCGTGAGCTGTACGCCGAGCGACTCGAAGAGTCGCAGCACCAACGCCTTTTCGGCGGCGAGAATTTCCGCCAACGGCGCGCTGGCATCGATGGCCCGCGAGAGGGTGGAGCGTTCCACGTCGCCCACGCGCGCACCGAGGCGCAGCGTGCGGCCATCGGGCATGGATTGCACGCTGCCAAATACCAGACGTTCGGCACTCACGAGGCGTCCAACGCGCGGCGCCGTGGTGGAATCGACACGTCCGCTGCCGGCCAGTTCGAGTTCACGCAACACTTCACCGAGACGTGACCGTTCGACCACGCGCACCTGGCCGCTGCGCGCCAGATCGGTGGTGACGAGGTCGGCGAGGGCGAAGGCGAGCGGTGTCAGGAGCGTGTCGCGCACCCCGGCGGCGAAGGGCGGCACGCCAATGGTGCCTCGCAGCGCGGTACCGCCGCGCTCGGCAGCGAGTGCCGCCATGCGGGTACTGTCGGCAGCGGCCAGGGGCGTGGTTGTCGGGCGGGCTCCACCACACGCCGCCAGCAGCAGCGCGAGCGTGGGAGCGGCCACCGACCGCCAGCGGGGCAAGACACCGGACACCCGGCGGAAACGGCGCAGAATCATTTCAGGAAGGGAAGAGGGAGTGACACGCGCGATCCTTCTGCATGCACGTGTCGCGAATGTGCGAGTATGATGAGGGAGAATCAAGCAATACATACTTCATGGGGCGCATCGCCGTAGCGCACCAAGGCCCAAATGTCACACTTCCACCGGAGATCGTGATGTCCCGTCGTCCCACCGTGTTATCGGGCTCCACTGCGTTGCTCGTGGTCTCGCTGCTGCAAACGGCGTGTGCCACGAACCCTGTGACGGGGCGCCGGGAGCTGTCGCTCGTCTCCGAGGCGCAGGAGGTGCAGATGGGACGCGACGCGTCGCAGGGCGACTTGCAGCGGGTGGGGACCGTCAACAATCCCGCTGCGCAGGCGCTCGTTCGCGGCATCGGCGCCCGCATGGCCGCGAAGTCGGAACGTCCCAATCTGCCATGGGAATTCCACCTGTTGGATGATGCCGCCGTGAATGCCTTCGCGTATCCGGGCGGTTTCATTTTCGTCACACGCGGTCTCATGACGCATCTCAACAGCGAAGCCGAACTGGCGGAGGTGATTGGGCACGAAATCGGGCATGTGACCGCAAAGCACAGTGTGGCGCAGATCAGCCAATCGCAGTTGGCACAGCTGGGGCTCGTGGGTGCCAGCGTATTCTCCCCAACCATTGCCAAGTACGGTGACCTGCTGGGTACGGGTGCATCGCTGCTCTTTCTCAAGTTCGGACGCGACGACGAACTGCAGGCCGACGCGCTCGGCTTTCAGTATTCGCTTGTGCAGGGGTACGACGTGCGCGAGGCGCCCAAGGTGTTCCAGACGCTTGGCCGCTTGAGCGGCGGCGCCGGACGTGTACCAGAATGGCAAAGCACGCACCCCGACCCGGGCAATCGCATTCAGCGTGCCGAGCAGCGGCTCGCGCAAACGCCCGCTAGTGCGTATGCGAACAGTCGCGTGAACCGGGTGGAATACCTGCGATTGCTCGACGGGATGGTGTTCGGGGAGAATCCGCGTCTTGGCTACTTCACGGGCAACCGCTTCCTGCACCCCGATCTGCGCTTTCAGCTCGATTTCCCGAGCGGGTGGAAGACCGCCAACCAGCCGGAAGCGGTCATTGCGGTGAGCGCGGACAATGGCGCGCAGATACAACTGGTGCCGGGCACTGGTACGCCGGCTCAGGCGCTGCAGGGGCTGGTACAGCGCCAGGGCGTGACCGTGAAGCAGTCGGGGCAGACCACGGTGAACGGCATTCCTGCCGTCACGGCCACGTTCGATGTGCAGGGGCAGCAGGGAGCCCTGAACGGGCTGGCGGTGGCGCTGTCGTACGGCAACGTGACGTATGTGTTGCTGGGCCTTACAGTGCCGCAGGTGGCCGCGCAGTACGCGCCCGCCATCGAGAGCGCGCTGCGCTCGTTCCGCCCGTTGACCGATGCGGCTGCGCTCAACGTGCAGCCAGCGCGTGTGCAGTTGGTGACGCTCGATCAGGCGATGACGGGCCAGCAGTACGTGCAGCGCTATCCGAGCACGGTCTCGGCAGAGCAGGTGTACATCATCAACGGCATCGAGGCCACGACGGCTCTGCCGCGCGGGACGGTGCTCAAGCGGGTGGTGCGCGGGGGTTGATGGCGCACGGTTCAGTCTGCACTGTGAGGGGTGCGCGCGCGGAGCTCGAGACCGCGCGCTTCGCCCTCCTCCCGCCCGCCGATGTCCCTACTGCACCGCTCCCTCCTCGCTGGCGTGTTGCTGCTGCCGCCCGCCCTCGTGTCTGCCCAGCACGCCCGGGTGACCGCCGACGACTACGCGCGCGCCGAACAGCTGTTGCCGTGGAATGCCAGTCGTCTCGTCACGGGTGACGAGGTCAGCCCGACGTTCCTGAAGGACGGCAACCGCTTCTGGTACCGGAACAAGACGCGTACCGGTGCCGAGTACGTGCTGGTAGACCCGGTGGCCAACACGAGAGCACTGCTGTTCGACAACGCGCGCCTGGCCGCCACCATGAGCCTCGCGGCCGACACCACGTACGATCCCGACCGGTTGCCGTTCCGCGCCTTCCGTTTCGGGAACGACGGTGACGACGATCGCACCATTGAGTTCCGCACCGGCAAGCGACAGTTCGCCTGCAACATCGTGACGTACAACTGCGCGGCGAAGGATACCACGTACAACGAAACGCCGTTCGTGCTGTCGCCCGACAAGAAGCAGGAAGTGTTCGTGCAGGGGCACGATCTGTACGTGCGGCCGCGCGGTGGCAAGGGCGACACGGTGCGGCTCACCACCGACGGCGAGAACTACTTCGCGTATGGCGTGACGGCCGTGACCCCGCAGCAGCAGCTGCGCGGCAACGCCACCCGGCGGCCGAATGTGCGTTGGAGTCCCGATTCGAAGAAGCTGCTGGTGGTGCGCATGGATCAGCGGCGCGTGGGGCTCATGCCGTACGTGAGTTACACGTCGCAGCGTCCGCGGCTATTCACGCAGCCGTACGCGCTGCCCGGTGACTCCATCGTGCCCACGCCGCACTACTACGTCGTCGATGTGGCCGCGAAGACGAGCACCAAGGTGGAGCTGCCGGTGCGCTTCAACACGGCCAGCATTGGCGGGTCACTGCGCGACTCCACGTGGACGAACGGCTCGGACAAGGCGTACATCAGCGGGCTCGCGCGCGCGTCGAAGGCGGCGTATCTGGTGGAGGTGGATGCCGCCACGGGCAAGGGCACCCTCATTGCCCGCGATACGGGCAAGACGTACGTAGAGCTGGCAAGCCCGCGTGACCCTGAAAGCTGGTACGTGCTCAAGACCGGTGAGGTGGTGTGGTGGTCGGAGCGTGATGGCTATGGGCACTTGTGGCTGCTGGGCAAGGACGGCAGCGTGAAGCGCCAGATCACCAGCGGTACCTGGCAGGTAGGCGCCGTGCAGCATGTGGACGAAGCCACCCGCACCGTGTGGTTCACGGCCCGCGGGCGCGAAGCGAACCAGTTGGTGTACAACACGCATCTCTATCGCGTCGGGCTCGATGGCGGCGCCATGCAGTGGCTCACGCCGGACACGCTCAACCACGACATCACGATGAGCCCGAGCGGGCGTTTCGTGGTCGATCGCGCCAGCAGCATCGCGACGGCGCCGGCGACGGTACTTCGTGAAGCGACCACCGGCCGCGTGTTGCGCACGCTCGAAAAGGCCGACGTCTCGCAGCTGGTGGCGCAGGGGTGGAAGCGCGCGGTGCCCTTCACCGTGAAGGCACGCGATGGCCTCACCGACATTCACGGCGTGATGTATCTGCCGTCGAAGCTCGACAGCACACGTCAGTATCCCATCATCTCGCACATCTATCCCGGTCCGCAGGTGGGGTCGGTGGGCGCGTGGAGTTTCAAGAGCAGCGGCGAGCCGTTCTCGTTGGCGGAGCTTGGCTTCGTGGTGGTGCAAATCGATCATCTTGGCACGCCGGGTCGCTCGAAGGCCTTCCACGACAACTACTACGGCAACTTCACCGACAACGGCCTCCCCGATCACATCGCGGCCATCAAGCAGCTGGGCTCGCGGCACGCGTTCATCGATCTCACGCGCGTGGGCATCTTCGGGCACTCGGGCGGTGGCTTCGCCAGCACCGACGCGATGTTGCGGTATCCGGAGTTCTTCTCGGTGGCCGTGTCCGGTGCGGGTAACCACGACAATCGGTCGTACAACATCTACTGGGCCGAGAAGTATCAGGGACTGCTGAAGCGCGACTCCACGCGGCGCGGCGAGGACAACTTCACGGCGTCGGCCAACAAGACCTACTCGGCGAATCTGCGCGGCAAGCTGCTGCTCATGCACGGCGACATGGACGACAACGTGCATCCGGCCATGACCATCCAGCTGGTCGATGAGCTCATCAAGGCCAATCGCGACTTCGACCTGATCATGGCGCCCAATCGCGCGCACGGTCTCAACGAGGCGTACTTCATTCGCCGCCGCTGGGACTATTTCGTGCAGCATCTCGCGCAGGCCATTCCGCCGGTGAACTACAAGATGACGCCGGCGGCGGGCCAGGGCGGGTTCAGCACCGACGACGGCCCCGATTGGAACGATCTCTGGAACCGCAGTGCTTTCGACGAACTGCTGGTGCCGGACATCACACCGCAGAGCGAATAGTGACCGACAGTTCCGGCATGGCGGATACCGGCGATCGTCAAACCCGCATTCTCGACGATCTCCAGAATGCGGTGCAGCGCATGCACGTGTTGGCCCGTTCGCCGCGCATTATCGTGGCAGCGGGCACGCGGGCCGAGGGGGCGCGGCCGATGGCGTGGCAGGTGCTGTACGAGCGGAGTCTCGGTGATCACCCGGCGCTGCAATACCGGGGTACTGCCGCCGTGAAACTGCCCGCGGTGCTCACCAACGGTTACGACAGCGAGCCCACTCTGGCTCCAGGCTGGTCGTGCTCGCGTCTTGGTGATGCGATGACGGACGGTCCGGTCATTCAGGTATTCCGGTCCGATCGACTGCCCGACGATGTCAGTCGGGCGTTGGTGGGCGTCATCGTGTTCGAAGAAGACGGGCTGTCGCTCACAGGCGTGCGCGCCATCGTGCAAGAACTCGGGCTGCGCTGAGCCATGTCGCTGTTGGGGCTCTTCGATCGCGCGCTGCTTGGCCGCGCTGACACACCGGCTCTCGAGTTTGAGGACGCCGACGGTGGCCGCAGCGAGTTCACGTTCGGCGATCTCGAAACGCGCAGCAACCAGTTGGCGCAGGTGTTGCTGAAGCGCGGCGTCAGGCGCGGCGACCGGCTAGCGTTCTACCTGGTCAACCAACCGGCCATTGTGGACATCTGGTTGGCGTGCGTGAAGTTGGGCGTGATCGTGGTGCCCATCAACGTGTTGTATCGCGAGCGTGAGATCACGCACATCGTGCACGACGCCGCGCCGGTGGCAGTAGTCACGATGCCGTCGCAGGCCACTCTGCTGCCGGTGGGCACCGTGTGGTGGGATGTGCAAGCGCTTGAACATGACATGCGTGGCATGTCGGGCACTCGCACGGAAGCGCTGAGCGCCGTTGGTGTGCGGGCTGATACGCCGGCGGCGCTGGTGTACACCTCCGGCACCACCGGGACGTCGAAGGGCGCGATTCTCACGCACGGCAATTTCGCCGCGAACGCGCTGGCGCTGGTGCAGACGTGGGAGATCACGGCCACCGACCGGTACTTGGCGGTGCTGCCGCTCTTTCACGTGCATGGACTTGGCAACGGCTTGCACGTGTGGTTGCTGAGCGGTTGTCACATGAAGCTCGTGGAGCGCTTCGAACAGGACAAAGCCGTGGCGTGGTTTGCCGACTATCGCCCCACGCTGTTCTTCGGGGTGCCGACCATGTACGTGCGGCTGCTTGACGTACCCACAGACTCGGCGCGTGACATCGGGCGCGGTATGCGCCTGTTCGTATCCGGCTCGGCACCCTTGCCGGCGCCGGTGCTCACGGCATTTGCCGACCGTTTTGGGCATGTCATTCTCGAGCGCTACGGCATGACGGAAACGCTCATGAACGTGAGCAATCCGTACCACGGTGAGCGGCGCGCCGGCACCATTGGTTTGCCGCTGCCCATGACCGCGGTGCGCATAGTAGACGACACGCTGGCCGACGTACCAGACGGCACCAGCGGCGAGCTGCTCGTGCGCGGCCCCAACGTGTGCGCCGGCTATTGGAACCGTCCCGACGCCGAGGCCACGGCGTTCGTGCACGGATGGTTTCGCACCGGCGATGTGGGGGTGCGCAGCGCCGACGGATATATCACGCTGGAGGGGCGCCGCAGTGATCTCATTATCTCCAGTGGCTTCAACATTTATCCGCGCGAAATCGAGGAGCTGTTGGCCGAGCAGCCCGGCATTGCCGAAGCGGCGGTCGTGGGCGTGCCGGACAGTGTGCGCGGCGAAGTTCCGGTGGCCTACGTGGTGTGTGGCGACCAGGTAGACCTCGATGCTCTGGCGGCCACGGTGCGTACGCAGCTGGCTTCGTTCAAGGTGCCGCGCGCCTTCGTGCGGGTGCCCTCGTTGCCGCGTACGGCGCTGGGCAAGGTGCAGCGCCATCTGCTGCCACCGTGGCGTGCCGGCTGATGCCGCGCGCGGAGTAACACGGTCGTGAGCGCCGCCGCCCTGTCGCTGGTCGCCCTGCTGGTGGTGGTGGCGGTGAGCCTCACATCGCGTCTCAACGTGGGTGTGCTGGCCGTGGCACTGGCGTGGGTCGTGGGGGTGTACGCGGCCGACTGGAAGGTTGACCAGGTGATGGCCGTGTTTCCGTCGTCGCTCTTTCTCACGCTGCTGGGTGTGACGCTGTTGTTCGGGGTGGCGCAGGCCAACGGCAGCATGGAGGCCATCACGCATGCCGGATTGCGCGCGCTGCACGGCCACGTGGCCTGGTTGCCGCTGCTGCTATTTCTGCTGGCGGGGGTGATCAGCACGCTGGGCCCGGGCTCGATTGCCACGGTGGCGCTGCTGGCGCCGCTGGCCATGGGGCTCGCGCACCAGGCGAAGATGCCGATGCTGCTGGCCGCGCTCATGATTGGCAACGGGGCCAACGCCGGCAATCTGTCGCCCATCAGCGCCATTGGCGTGCTGGTGCTTTCGCTCATGGACAAGGCCGGACTCGGCGGGCACGAGACGGCGGTGTTTCTGGCCAACTTCACGGCGCACGCGCTGGTGGCCGTTGTCGCGTGGGCGCTGTTCGGCGGCCGCTCGCTGCTGCGCGCTCCGCTGCTCGAACAGGAGTTGATGGCGCCGGTGCCATTCCGGCGTCGTCATGCGGTGACCTTTGGGGTCGGACTCGTGTGGGTGGCGGGAGTGCTGCTGTTCAAGTTGCCACCAGGACTCACCGCGTTCGCTGCGGCGGCCGTGTTGATTCTCGTGGGCGCCGGCGACGACAGCGCCATGCTCAAGCAGGTGCCGTGGTCGGTCATTACCATGGTGTGCGGCGTGAGTGTGCTCATTGGCGTGCTGGAAAAAACCGGAGGCATGGACCTCTTCACGACGCTGTTGTCGCGGTTGGCCACGCCAGCCACGGTGAACGGCGTGATTGCCGGTGTGACGGGGCTCATCTCCACGTACAGTTCCACATCGGGTGTTGTGTACCCGGCGTTCATTCCGGCCATTCCCGGGCTCGTGGCGAAGCTGGGGGGTGGGAATCCGCTCGAAATCGCCCTCAGTGTGAACGTGGGCGCCGCGCTGGTCGATGTTTCACCGCTCTCCACCATTGGCGGGCTGTGCATCGCAGCCGTGCCGGCCGGTCACGATACGCGCCGGCTGTTCCGGCAATTGCTGTTGTGGGGGTTCGCCATGAGTGTGGTAGGCGCCCTGTACTGTCAGATGGTCATCCCACTCTTTGTGGCGTGACCCCGTCAATGATGTTTCCCGTTCCACCTGGTTTCATGTCATGTCTGCATCGGACAAGCTGCACCGTTGGCTCGACCTGCTCGCCGCACTATTGGGGCGCCGCTACCCCGTCTCGCTGAACGAACTGCGCCGGGATGTCCCTGGCTATGCCGATGAGTCGGTGAAGGAAGACAGCATTCTGCGCACGTTCGAGCGCGACAAGGGCGAGCTACGTGATCTCGGTGTCGTCATCGACACCATCACCGATGGTGAAGGGCTGGCGCGTTATCAGCTGCGCAAGGCCGATTTCTACCTGCCGCTGTTGTCGGTGTGCGAAGCGTTGCTGCCATCGGAAACCGAGGTGCGGCAGCAGCCTCGCCGCGGTGCCCCCGTGGGCAGCGGTGGTGTCGACGCGCTTGTGCTCACCCCCGACGAGTGTCACGCGCTGCGCCGCGCCGCCGCGCGCGTGTCAGGATTGGGTTATCCGGAGCTGGCCGACGATGCGGCGCGTGCACTGCGCAAGCTGCAGTTCGATCTCGAAGATTTTGCCGCTGGCCTGCCGGCAGCCGCCGTGTTGCAGGTAGACGGTGAGGTATTCGACACGCTGAGTGACGCCGTGGCGCTTCGCAAGCGCTTGCGCTTCACGTACCACAGCATGGAGCGCAACGAAACGTCACCGCGCGAGGTGGAACCTTACGGGCTGGTGTTTCTCACGGGGCACTGGTACCTCGTGGCGCGCGATATCCGGGTCGACGCCATGCGGCAGTATCGTGTGAGTCGCATACGTCACGCCGCCCTCGGCGATGCGAGGCGACAGCATCCCGATTTCGATGTGCCCTCCACGTTCGATCTCTCGGCGTACGCATCGTCGCGCCAGGCGTGGGAGTTGGGGAACGGCGACCAGGAGCAGGTGGTGGTGGCGTTCCGCGGCAGTTCCGGCCTCGTGTCGCAAGGACGACAACTGGGTGAGCCGTTGGCGTCGCCGCCGGCCGATGCCTTGGCCGCGCTCACCACTACGCACAGCCTGCGCAGCTTCCGTGTGCGCCGGCGCGATACCTTCCTGCGCTGGCTGCTGTCGTTTGCCGGCGAGGCGCGGCCGGTGGCTCCCGACCATGTGGTACACGAGTGGCACGTGCTGGTGCGCACCACACGAGATGCACAACGCCACGTGGCGTCGGAGGTTGCATGATACGCGCCGACGAACGGTTGCAGCGCCTGCTCCTGGCGTTCCCGCTCATGGCCGACGAGCCACGGCTCACGGTCGACGAAATCGCCCAACGGGTCGGCACCAACGTGAAGGTGCTTACCAAGGACTTCGCTTCGCTCGAGCGCTACGATACGCCGGCCGGGTGGGTGGACACCGTTCAAGTGTTCATCCAGCAGGGGCATGCGTCGATGGTGTCGTCGCACTTCAAGCGCCCGCAGAAGCTCAATCGGCCGGAGATGCTGGCGCTCGATCTGGGGCTCGGCATGTTGCAGCGCGAACTGCCGGTCGACGAGCAGCCCATCATCGCGCAAACGCGGCAGACGCTGCAGGCACTCTCCGTGCGCCGCGCCGCGAGTGGGGCCGAAGGGGTGCGTCGCGAACTGACCACGGTTGTGGAAGGCGCGCGTGAACCGGAACTCGCGTCGCTGGCTGTGTTGCACGCAGCACTCGAACAGAAGCATGTCGTGGCGCTGGAGTATCAGCGCCCGAACGAATTGCAGGCGGGAGTTCGGCGGGTGCGTCCGTACGCGCTCGTGCGTGCGGAGGCCAACGTGTATCTGGTGGCCTGGTGCGAGCGGGCTGAGGCGCTACGCGTATTCCGGCTCGATCGTGTGCTGCGCGCCGAGGCTACCCGCGATACATACGAAGTACCGGCCGACTTCTCACTGGCACAGGTGCTTGAGCAGGGGCGAGTGTTCTCGCGCGACGACGGCGTCGACGACACGCTGGTGGTGCGCTATTCCCCGAACGTGGCCCGGTGGATTGCCGAACGCACGGGGCACACCGTGGTCGAGGGCGAGTCGCTCGATGTGTCGTATCCGCTGGCCGACGAGGCGTGGGCGGTTCGACACGTGCTGCAATACGGGCCAGAGGCAGCGGTCGTGTCACCAAACGTGGTGCGTGAGCGGGTACTGGCCGTGCTCGACGCGCTCCTTACGGAGTAGCGGCGCAAACGCCGGCGGGTGCAGACCACCCGCCGGCTCAGTCGTTGTCTTTTTCGCTGGGAATGAGAATCCAGCCGAGCACGGTGGCCACGATGCTCACCAGCAAGGCGCCAAGCATGGCGGCGCCAAAGCCGTCCACGAAGAACGGGATGTTGAGCTTCGTCGCCGCCCAACTGGTGACGAGCAGCATGGCGGCGTTCAGCACGAGCGCGAACAGCCCCAGCGTGAGCAGCAGCACGGGCAGCGAGAAGAACTCGAGGATGGGGCGAATGAAGGCATTCACCACACCGAATACCAACGAGAGCCCGAGCAGCCCCGTGGCACTGCCGGTATAGCGGATTCCGTCGATGTATCGGGCCGCACACCAGAGGGCGAAGGCATTGATGAGCAGACGCAGGAGCAGATGCATGCCTCACGATGCACGGCGCACCCCGCTGGCGGAAGTGCGTTGGCGCACACATCGTGCGTCGTGCCCCTTGATCATACCCCCGCTCGCAATTCGTCCCGCATGGTCCGCGCCTGGAAAGCTTACGGGGCGGCCCGGGCGCTTCCTGAGGGGGTGCGTGACTCCGGATTCCGCGCGCTTGTGCAGCAGATCGATGGCAGCCCGGTGCACCTGTGTCCACCGGTGCGGCTGCTTCCCGATGGCGAGGAGGCCTTTGCGCGCATGCGGCAGGCCATTGGGGAGGCGCGTGATGAAGTGTTGCTGGAGACGTACATCCTGCGTGACGACCGGTTGGGCGTGTCGGTGCAGTCGGCGCTGCTCGAAGCTGCGGTCCGCGGTGTGCGGGTGTACGTGCTCGCTGACGCGGTGGGGTCGCTCGCCACGCGCGACGATTTCTGGGAGACGCTTGAGGCGGGCGGGGTCACGGTGCGCCACTTCCATCGTTTCTGGCACCATCCGCTGGATGCGTTGCGCCGCGATCACCGCAAGCTGTTGGTGATTGATCGCACGGTGGGGTTTACCGGCGGCATGAACATCGGCGAAGAGTACGGATCGAGCATTCGGCGCCGGCGCGATGCGTGGCGCGACACGTTCATTGAAGTGCGTGGGTCGGTGGCCGGTGAGCTGGCGGCGGTGTTTGCGGAAGGGTGGGACCGAGCCCGGGGGCCAGTGCTGCCGGGGCTCGAGTACGTGAGTTGGAGCGAAGGGCGCATGCACACGCCGGCTTTTGCGCAGCGCATGGTGCATTCGTCGCCATCGGCGGTGCGCGCCTTGCGGGCGAGGTTGCAGTCGGAGCTGCAAGAGCGGCTGGGCAAGCGTAGGGACCGTCGGCGGGGCCGGCGCGTTCGCCGGAGCGGCGAGGCGGCGGGCGACGATATGCCGGGCGTGGTGGTGCTCGATCCGCGACCCGGTCGCGGGCAACGCGAGATGCTCACCGTGCTGGTGGCGCTGGCCGGCGCGGCGCGGGAACGGCTGTGGATTACCACCCCGTACTTCGCTCCGCCCACACGGGCGTTGCGTTTGCTCGCCTCGGCGGCGCAGCGCGGCGTGGACGTGCGGCTGTTATTGCCAGGGGAGCGCACGGACGTTCCGCTGGCGCGACACGCGGCGCACGGCGCGTACCGGTTTCTGCTCGATCGCGGGGTGCGTGTGTATGAGTACCAGCGGGCCACGCTGCACGCGAAGTCGATGGTGGTGGACGGCTACGCGAGTCTCATTGGCTCATCGAATCTCGATTTTCGTTCTTTCTGGCTGAATGCGGAATGCAATCTGTTGCTGCTCGACGACGGGTGCGGCGCGGCGCTGGAGCGCACGTACAAGGCGGATCTGGAAGGGAGCGTTGAAATCACGGCGGAGGGGTGGGCACACCGCACGCTGACGCATCGCGTACTCGATCAGGCGGCACGTGCGATGCGCTGGGCGTTGTAGCGCTTGACGTTCCACGTTCCGATCGTCGAGGTCGCGGCGGATTCGGCGTGTTGGGTTGCGGGTTCCGCATATCGATGTGCGGGATTCCCTGACTGTAAGGGGAGGCCTCCCCGATAGAGTACGGGTCCACCGTGTGCGACCCTCCTTCCTGTGTCGCGTGAAGTGCCGACCCGTGTCCGTCGCCGGACCGGGAACGCTGGCACCGAACTCGGCGCGGATCGCCAGGAGGGTATTCATGACCGCCATCGCCAACATGCATTTCACTTCCCCGAGCCGATCGATATCGGTCGTCGAAGGTCCCATACTGGTGGCCAGCGACGGCAGCGCGGTGTCACACGAGGCCCTGTTCAACGCCGCCCGTTTGGCGTCGTCGGCCTTTGGTGGGTCGATCGAAGTCATTGGTGTCTGCGAGCCGATGCCTGGTGTGGCTGCGGGCATGGATGTGCTGCCGGTGCCAGCGGAAATCGACGAGGCGCGTCGTGCGTCCATGGTGGACGACCTGCATCGCTCGGTGAACATCGCGGCGGCCGGTGATCCCTCGTGGCCCATCAACGTGCTGGTGGGATCGCCGCCGCGCACGTTGGCCGTCGAGGCGGAGCGTCGTGGGGCCGCGCTCATTGTCATGGGCATCGGACGACACAACCCGCTCGACCGGTTGTTCGGTACCGAAACCACGCTGGCCACCCTGCGGGAGTCGCGGGTACCGGTGCTGGCGGTGGGGCCGAACTTCCCGGCAGCCCCGTCCCACGCGGTCGTTGGGCTCGATTTCAGCGTGGCGAGTATTCAGGCGGCGCATCTGGCGCTGCACTTGCTGGCACCGGGCGGGAAGATCACGCTGGTGCATGTGCGACCGCGTTTCGAGCATCCGAGTGCCGACTGGCAGGCGTGGGACGCCGATTACGGGCGCACGCTGCCGCCACTGTTCGATCAGATCGTGTCGCAGCTCGAGGTGCCGGCCGGCATTGCGGTGGAAACCGTGACGGTGCGCGGCGACCCGGCGCCGGCGCTGCTGGCGTTCGCGCAACAGTCGAATGCCGACCTCGTGGGCGTCGGGACGCAGCGGCATTCGCTGTTCGAGCGGCTGGTCGTGGGCTCGGTGGCCACGCGCGTGCTGCGTACAGCGCGCGTCGGCGTGCTGGCGGTGCCGGGGCGGAGCGACAAGTAACGCGGGTAACCGCGTCATGAAAAACGGCGTTCTGGGTCATGGGTTATGGGAGCGTCGTCTCCCATGACCCATCTCCCATGACGCCGTTTCGGCTTCGGTCGCCGCTCCCGGTCAGAAGACTCTGACGTTGATGTAGCGCTTCGGGTTCTTCTTCATGTCGGCCACGAGTGAACGTAGTTCGCGCACCAGCGAATCACTCTGCCGGTAGAGCCCGGGGTCGTTGATCATGAGCCCCATGGTGCCGTCGCGGCTGTTGGCCTTGGCGAAGACGGAGTCGGCGCGCGCCACGGCGCTGGCGAGATTGCTCTCGGTACGATCGAGACGGTCGGTGAGCGCCTTGAGATTCTGCGCGGCCTGCACGAGTTCACGCGCCGCGTTCTGCGAGTTGTTCACAATGGTTTGCAGCTCGCCGCGGCTGGTGGCCGAATCGATGCGCCCGGAGAAGGTATTGAGGCGCGTGGCGGCGTCATTGATGGTCACGAGCCCCGTTTGCACGTTGGCGCTGATCTTGTCGAGATTCTTCGACTGCGCGTTCACGGTGCGTGCGAGTTCGCTCGAGAGCCTGGCAAAGTTGCGGATGCTCTCGCGCAGCTCGCGTGCCGCGGCGTCATCGAATGCCACTTGCACGCGTTCGGCCACCTGCGCCACGTCGCCGCTGATGCGGCCGGCCACGGCCGTAAGCTGCGCGATATCGGGGAGCACGGCGCCGGCAAGCGTGTCGCCGCTGGTGCGCGCCTCTTCGATGGCGGCTTTCAGCACTTTGTCTGGCGGCACGCCGTCGCGACTGGTGACCGTGGCCTGCCATTCGCCGAACAGACTGGAGGCGGTGAGCAGCACCACCGGGTCGTTCGGCAGTTCGATCTCGCGATCGAAGCCGAGGCGCAGCACGACCCAGTCGTTGTCGCCCAGCGCGATCTGTTCCACGCGCCCCGCGCGCACGCCGCGAATGACGACCGGGTTGCCGAGGGCCACGCCGCCCACATCACGCGAGCGCACGGTGATGTGTTTGGTGCGACCGCCGAGGTCGGCCTGTTTGAGCCAGAGGGTGCTGGCGATGAGAACGACCACCACGAGCAGCACGGTGAGGCCCACGACGAAGTCGCTGGCGCGTTTGTTGGTGGTCACAGCGGTATCCCGATCATTTGAGCGTCCTGTTCGTGAGCCACACGATAGCCCAGAAGGCATCGAGCACGAGAATCATCACGGCGGAGATCACGACGGCGCGCGTGGCGCTGCGCCCCACGCCTTGCGCACCGCCTTGCGTGGTCAGGCCGGCGCGACAGCCGATGAGGGCCACGGCGGCGCCGAAGCTGGCGGACTTCACGAGGCCGTAGCGCACATCGAAGCTCGTGAAGAAGATGCGCACGCCCTTGAGGAACTGCGGCGTGCTGATGTCGAGCAGCAACAGTGACGCCGCCCACCCCGAGACCATACCCACCAGCATGGCCACGCCTACCACGATGGGAAACATCGCCGCCGACGCGACCACGCGCGGCACCACGAGGTGACTCATGGGGTCGAAGGTGAGTGTTTCCAGCGCGTCGATCTGCTCGGTGACGCGCATGGTACCCAGTTCGGCGGCAATGTTGGCGCCGACGCGCCCCGCGAGCGCGAGGCCGGTGAGCACGGGCGCGAGTTCGAGCGTGACGGTCTTCTGCACCAGCGTGCCTACGAAGTACGGCGGCACGATGTCACCCACGCTGTAGCTTGCCAGCAGCGCGAGCACGATGCCGGTGAAAAGGGCGATGAAGATGCCAATGGGGAGCGACTCCACGCCCAGAATGCGCGCGTGCGTGGAGAACTCGGGTACCCAGCTGCGCACGTCACGTGCAGCAAGAAACACATCGCGCACGAACCGCGCGCCGCTGCCTATCGGCTCGACGATGGTACGGGTGGTGCGGCCGATGGCGCTGATCTGGGTGATCATGATGGCCACCCGATGAGCAGGCCGACGGCGCTGCCCGCAGCGAGTGCGCCCAGCCCCGCCGCTGCGCGCAGGCGGAATCGTGGCGCACCGATGGTGAGAATGAGCGCGAGCTTGAGTGCGGTATTGGCCATGACACCCACGCCAATGGCCGCGGCCGCAGTGCGTGTTTGGGTGGCATCGGCGGCAAAGCGCGTCATGGAGAGCGTGAGGGCGTCCATGTCGGTGAGGCCCAGCACGGTGGCCGACGCGAGTACGCCGCGCTGACCGGCATTGGCTTCCACCCACGCGAGTACGAAGAGTACGACCTGAAAGGCAACGGCCATTTGCAGGGAGGACGCCAGCCCCAGCGGATTCTTGCCGAGCCCGTTGGCCGTCGGCGCCTCCGTAACAGCCGGGGGCGTGCCACTGGCGTGCGGGCGCGTATCGCGTTCACGCCAAAGTGCGAGCCCGATGAGCAGCACCCCGGCCAACAGTACCGGGCCGAGCACCGGCAGCAGCGCCACCGACAGCGTTGGGCGCAGCATGGCGGTGACTACCAGCAGTCGCGGGATGAGCACCGTACAGGCGGCCACGACACCCAGCGCGAGCGGGAGCGCCAGCTGCGGCTCCTGGCGACTCCGGCGGCTGAAGTTGAGGGTTACCGCGGTGCTGGAGACGAAGCCGCCGACGAGCCCGGTGACGCCCAGTCCGCGCGTTTCCCCAATGAGACGACGAGTGATGTAGCCCACGAAGTTGAGCGCCGAAAAGACCAGTACCACGGTCCACAGTTGGCGCGGGCGAAAGGCGTCGTAGGGGCCAAAGGCCCCGGCGGGCAGAATGGGGAGTACCACGAGCGCCAGCACGGCGAACAGCAGGGCGGCGCGCATTTCGCTCGCGTCGATGCGCTGCACGGTTTGCTGTAGCCACGATTTTTCGGCGAGCAGCACGACCATGATGGCAACGGCCGCGGCGGCTGGTGTGCGGAACCCGAGGCCGGCGGTGAGCCCGAGGGCGACCACCAGCACGGCCGCGACTTCGGTGGTGCCGTCGGTGGTGGTGCCAGGGCGGCGCATGGTGGCCCAGTAGGCCACGATGGGAAGCAGCACGCCGCCGCCGGCGACGACGGCGGCCAACACCGGATAGTCGAGCCGCACGAACCATCCGGCGAACCCGCCGATCGTCCCCAGGAGGGCAAAGGTGCGGGCGCCGGCGAACCGGCCGTCGGGGCCCGCGCTGTGGCCGGACCACTCGCGCTCGACCCCGACCGCGAGGCCGACCAGCGCCGCGACAAGCAGGTCGAAGGCCAACGAAAGATCGGGCATGATGCTGTATGGTAGCGCCATCGAGCGGTTCCGCCGAGAGGGAAAGCCGCACAGGGGAAGGGGATATGATGGAGGAGACGGGAGACGGCGGAGAGCAGACGGCAGGAGGAGATGGCCGGAAAATGCCAGAACGCGGGAAACGACGGGCGAAAGGAAAGGCTGGACTATCCATTTATCCGGATGATCGGATATATTTCAGAAATGACCGCCCCACGCCTCTCCATCCACGACCGTATGGTCGAGCTCGCCGACACCACCCGGTGTCGGCTGCTCGCGGCGCTCGAGCGACAGGAGCTCACGGTGGGGGAGCTCGCCATGGCGTTGCAGTTGCCACAGAGCACCGTGAGCCGCCACCTCAAAATCCTCGCCGACCAGGCATGGATTGCATCGCGCGCGGAGGGAGCCAGCCGGTGGTATCGGCGCAACCCGCTGCTCGACGCCGACATGTTGGGGCTCTGGGAATTGGTGCGCGGCGCCATGGCCGACACGCCGGCCGCACTGCAGGATGCCGCGCGTGTTGAGGCGGTACTCGCCTCGCGTCGCACCGTCACGCAAACGTTCTTTGCCACCGCGAGTGCAGAATGGGATGCCTTGCGCGCCGACTTGTTCGGGGTGCGCGCGGATTTGACGGCGGCGTTCGCCCTGCTCTCCCCCGATCTTGTCGTGGGCGATCTGGGGTGCGGCACCGGGTCACTCACGGCCGCACTCGCCCCGCACGTACAGCATGTGCACGCCCTCGATGCGTCGCCGGCCATGCTCGAAAGCGCGCGGGTGCGCCTGGCGGCGTTCGACAACGTGAGTGTGGCCGAGGGCGCGCTCGAAGCGCTGCCGCTCTACCACGGCGTGCTCGATGTGGCGGTACTCATGCTGGTGCTGCACCACGTTGCCGATCCCGTGCGCGCGCTGCGCGAAGTGCATCGCGTGCTGCGTCCCGGCGGCCGTGTGCTCATTGCCGACATGCGGCCGCACGCGCACGAGCGCTATCGCGAACAAATGGGACACGTATGGCTCGGCTTCTCCGAGCCCACGTTGCACGAATGGTTGCACGAGGCGGGCTTCGTGCAGCCGCGGTACGTCCCGCTGCCCGTCGATCCACAGGCCAGCGGTCCGGCGTTGTTCAGTTGTACGGCGGTGGCGATGCCGCGGCCGGTGATGGTGTTGTCGTAACGCGAGCTCAGCACTCGCGACTGATTGGTTCGACCAATCTTCCATACAACCAAACTCAGCAATCATGGCCACCTCCATCATGACCGAACGCGGCGTCGCGCTGCTGACGTCGCTCGACCGTCCCGCCTTTGCCGTGCGCGATCTCGCGCTGGCCGAATGGGGCCGCAAGGAAATCCGTCTCGCCGAACAGGAAATGCCGGGCCTCATGGCGCTGCGCGCGGAATACGGCGCGTCGCAGCCGCTCAAGGGCGCGAAGATCATGGGCTCGCTGCACATGACGGTGCAGACGGCAGTGCTCATCGAAACGCTGGTGGCGCTCGGTGCCGATGTGCGCTGGGTGTCGTGCAACATCTTCTCTACGCAGGATCACGCGGCCGCTGCGGTGGCCGTGGGCCCCAACGGCACGGTGGAGAACCCCAAGGGCACGCCGGTGTTCGCGTGGAAGGGTGAGACGCTCGAGGAATACTGGTGGTGCACCGAGCAGGCGCTCATGTGGAGCGACGGCACGGGCCCGAACCTGCTGCTCGATGATGGCGGCGACGCCACGCTGCTCGTGCACAAGGGTGCCGAGTACGAGGCGGCGGGTGCCATCCCGGGCTTCGATAGCGACAACGAGCCGGAGGAGTGGGGCGTGATTCTCGACCTGCTGCGCGCCGAGCAGCAGAAGAACCCCGGCCGCTGGACCAAGGTGCTCGCGGGCATTCGTGGCGTGTCGGAAGAGACCACCACGGGCGTGCATCGCCTGTACGAAATGGAGCGCGCCGGCACGTTGGCGTTCCCGGCCATCAACGTGAACGACGCGGTTACCAAGTCAAAGTTCGACAACCTGTACGGCTGCCGTCATTCGGTGGTCGACGGGCTCAACCGCGCGACGGATGTGATGCTCGCCGGCAAAATCGTGGTGGTGCTGGGATACGGCGACGTGGGCAAGGGCTGCGCACAGGCGCTCAAGGGACAGGGCGCGCGTGTCGTGATCACGGAAATCGATCCTATCTGCGCGCTGCAGGCCGCCCTCGAAGGCTATCAGGTCACCACGCTCGAAGACATCGTGGATCAGGCCGACATCTTCGTGAGCGCGACGGGCAACAAGAACGTCATTACCGTCGAGCACATGAGCCGAATGAAGGACAAGGCCATCGTGAGCAACATCGGCCACTTCGACAACGAGATCGACATGGCCGGCCTCAAGAAGGTCGAAGGGATGAAGCGCATCAACATCAAGCCGCAGTACGACGAGTTCGTGCTGCCGAACGGTCGCTCCATTCTCATTCTCGCCGAAGGGCGTCTCATGAACCTCGGCTGCGCCACGGGCCACCCGAGCTTCGTGATGAGCGCGAGCTTCAGCAACCAGGTGCTGGCGCAGCTCGAGCTGCACGCCAACGCCGAGCAGTACGAGAAGAAGGTGTACACGCTGCCCAAGCATCTCGACGAAAAGGTGGCGCGTCTGCACCTCGAGAAGCTGGGCGTGAAGCTCACGCAGCTCACCCCCGACCAGGCGTCGTACATTGGTGTGCCGCTGGAAGGGCCGTACAAGGCGAGCCACTACAAGTACTGAGTCAGCACGCAGGACGCAGCAAGCAGACGCGCCGGCACGGATCTCGTGCTGGCGCGTTTGTGTATTGGCACATAGCGTTGGGGTGTCTCCCTTTCCGGAAATCAATGATTCGCAGCAATCTCGCCGTGGCACTCACTTGTGCCCTTGCCTTCGTGACCGGTGCGTCCGGGTTGCGCGCGCAAACGGCAACACCGCGTGCCTCTCCAACTGGTCGACTGCAGGGCGTCGTGTGGGACAGCACGCGTACGGCTCCGCTCGCCGGAGGGATCGTGCAGATGGTGCGCCCCGATGGTCTATCGGCACCGCGCGCCACACAGACCGACAGTGTGGGCCGATTTCGCGTCGACAGCTTGCTCCCCGGGGTGTGGGTGGTGGGTGTGCTGCACCCGCGCCTCGACACGCTGGCACTCGACGAACTCATGCAGCCGGTCGATGTGCAGGGGCGCGGCACCACGCAGCTGGCCATGGCGGTGCCGTCGGCCTTCACCCTCAGTCGGCAGATCTGCCGTAGCGATCCGGCCGATTCCACCGGGTATCTCACGGGTCAGTTGCGCCGTGCCGATGGCAATAGGGCGACCATCAGTGGTGTCGTACGCGTCGAGTGGGTGGAACTGTCGCTGGTCGACGGCCGCCTCGACCGGCAGGTGAGCGCGGTCGAAGCGCGCGCGTCGGACGCGGGGCGCTTTCTGATTTGCGGCGTGCCCATGAACACGACGGCAAGGGCGCGCGCCTGGAGTGGTGACGACTCCACCGGCGTGATTGATGTGGAGCTGCAGGAAGCGGGGATTGCGCGCGTGGATTTCCACATCGGTCGCACCAGCTACGTGCGTCAGCTGCTCGACAGCGCGGCGTCGGTGAACGATTCGACGGCCGTGGTGGTGTTGCGGCGCGGCACCGGCAGAGTGCGTGGCACGGTCAATGACGACCTCGGCCAACCGATCGAGAACGCCGTGCTTTCGGTACCAGGCAGCGGGCAGTCCCAGCGCACCAGTGCGACAGGGCGTTTCGACCTCACCGGGCTGGCCACCGGCACGCAATTGGTCGATATCCGCGCCATTGGTTTCGAACCGCTGCGTCTGCCCGTGCAGATCTTCGAGGGCGACTCGCTCGAGCGCGCGTTTGCGCTGTCGAAGGTCGCGAAGCTGGCCACAGTGGAAGTGCGCGCAGCACGAGCGAGACTGCTGGGGCAGGAGATGATCGACTTCGAGCAGCGCCGCAAGGTTGGCCTCGGTCGTTACTTCGGCCCTGAAGATCTGAATGCGCTGAACCCGCTGCGCATGGGCGTGCTCTTCGAGCGCCTACCGGGCATGCGTGTCGTGCAGGATGGAATGTACGGCGACCGCATTCTCATGCTGGGTACTGGCTTCTCACAGTACTGTTCGCCCGATATCTGGCTCGACGGCTTCCGCATATCCAACGACGGCACGCTCGATTTCGTCATCCCGCCGTATCAGCTACGGGCGGTCGAAGTGTACTCGCGCGCGGGCAGTATTCCTGCGCAATACCAAACGACGTCTGGCTGTGGTGTGATTGTGCTCTGGTCTGGTCCGCGCGAAGTCCCCGGTGAAAAGAAACGATAAGGGAGTGGCCACATGAATGGATCTCGATGGATGATGGTCGGCGGGTTCGTCGTTCCCGCCCTCCTGCAGGCGCAGTCGTCGAAGCCGGCGCGCATCAGCGGCACGGTTTTCGATAGCACGCGCAGTGCGCCGCTGACGGCCGCGAGCGTAGACGTCATACTGGCCGACGACCCATCGCGTCTCTGGCGCACCACGACCGATGGCAACGGCAGTTTCCGACTCGATTCGATGGGCGCGGGCCGCTTCGTGGTATCGGTCACCCATCCGCGTCTCGATTCCCTCGGTGTGCAGCAGCTGTCGCAAGGCGTGACGCTGCGCGGCGGCGACACTGAGCGGGTGCGCTTGCAGGTCCCGTCGGCCTCCACGCTTATCCGGCGCGTCTGCGGGGATACGGTGGCCGCCGAGCGTTCGGGGTACGTGCGAGGGGTGTTGCGCGATGCCGAACAGGGAATGCGCCCGGTGCCTGGTGAGGTACAACTGCGCTGGATGGAGCTTTCCCTTGGTGAGGCGGGCATGGTGCGCTCGATGGTGTCGTTGCAGGCGCGCGCCGACGACGAAGGGCGCTTCACGGCCTGCGGCGTGCCGGTCGATGGCAGTCTGCAGGTGCGAGCATGGCATGGTGGAGACTCCACCGGCGTGTTGGAGCTGCAGGTGCCCGACAACGGGATGCTGCTACACGATTTTGCGGTGGGGCGATCGCGACTGGTCACGACCGTTGTGCGCGACGGCTGGGCCGGGGATCCCACGGTGGGTGGCGCCGGTCGCGCGGATACTGCAACGGGTGGCGTATCTGACACCACAGGCTTCGAAACGGCGGTGAAACGGGGCAGTGCCACACTGCGCGCTACCGCCACACGCGCCGACGGCACTCCGCTGGCCGATGCCCACGCAACGATCTGGGGCACAGGCGTAGAGCAACGCACGTCGGCCACCGGGCAGTACGTGCTGTCCGATCTGCCCACCGGGTCGCATATGCTGGACCTTCGCGCGGTTGGCTTCGTCCCGGTGCGCCGCGTGTTCGATGTGCTGCCGGGCGACAGTAACCGCGTGAGTCTTGCGCTCGACAAGCCGGTGGTGCTCAACCCCATTCGCATTACGTCGAACCGTCCATCGTTCGGCCTCACGCAGTTCGAGCAGAACCGGAAATCCTACGGGACGGGACGCTTCATCACGCCGGAGATGCTCGAAGCGCGTCCGCCCATTCGCACCACCGACGTGTTCCGCACTATCCCCGGTACGCGCGTGGTGCCCGGACCCTTCGGCGACCGTATCGTCATGCGCAGCATGACGATGGCCACGTGGTGCACCCCCGATCTCTGGATTGACGGTATGCGCGCCGTGAACGATGTACCGCTGGAGATGCTGGTAAGCCCGCAGGATCTGCTGGCAGTCGAGGTCTACTCGGGCGGCGCGGCGCTGCCGGCGCCGTACACCGGCCTGTCGGGGTGCGGTGCCATTCTGCTGTACACGGGGGTGCGCGGCAAAGCCAAGCGCTGATCACCCGCCTGTCGGGGTTTCCCTGTTTCAGCAACAAACCGGATGAGCCGATACCAGATATCGGTATGGTGCACACCTTCTGGAGCTCGCGACGCCGCGACGTTCGTGCACGAAATGCTGGATACAGGATGTAGTCACATGCGAGCGGTGTTTTCGGGTATTCGCGGCAAGCTCTCATTGGCTGCCGGCCTTCCCATGCTGGTGGCGCTGGGCTTTGCCCTGACGGTGGTGTACCGCGACTTCGCCGTGTGGCGAGACCAGCGCAAGCTCGAACGCCTCGCGTCGCTCGCAACCGCGACGACCGGATTGGTGCATACGTTGCAGGCTGAGCGCGGCATGTCGAGTGGCTTTGTGGCCAGCGGCGGAGCCAAGTTTGCCACCGAACTGCCAGCCCAGCGCACACTCTCCGACAGTGCGCGCGCCTTGTTCGCCCGAGAAGCTGCCAGCGTGAATGTCCCCTCGGCAGCCGATGCGGCACTCGCCGTTCAACAGGCTCTGGATGCACTCGCCGAGGTTCGCACCAATGTCACCGGCCTGCGCGTCGCGCCACCAACCATAGTGGCGGCTTATACGGCGCGCATCACCAGCCTGCTCGATCTGCTCGACGCGTACGCACAACAGGTCAGCGATACCGAAGCGCGGCGTCAGTTCAGACAGATGGAAGCCTTGTCGCGAGCCAAGGAATGGGCCGGTCGCGAACGGGCCACGCTCAATGGCGCGCTTGGTGCTGGCCGTTTCGATTCGCTTGGCGTATTCCGCGCCTGGGTCACGACGCTGGCCGGGCAGGACATTGAAGGCACGGCCGCGCAGCGTGCGGCGGAACCGTTCGTCAAGCAGCTGCTCGACTCGGTCACCACGCTGCCTGCAGCGCAGGAAGTGGCAGCGATTCGTCGCGAAGTGCTCGCCGTCCCCGTTGGTGATTCGCTCGCTCCGTCAGCCGAGTCGTGGTTCAAGGCGGCCAGCGTCATTATCGATGCGCAGCGAAGCGTGGAGCGCGCAGTAACCGACTCCATGCAGGCGAGGGCTGGTCAGAGGGGGGCGGCCGCGCTGACAACGCTGCTCATTGTCAGTGCCGTCGCGGTGCTGCTGTTGGGCGTGGCGATCTTTGTGGCGGCCACCACCATTCGCAACATCCTGCGGGTGGCGCGGCGCGTGACCGAGCGAACGGAGCAGATACATCACGGACTATTCAAGCAGATCCAGCAGGTACTCGATTTGCTGGCGCGTGGTGACTTCTCCGGTCGCATCGATAATCAGATTGCCAAGCTCGAGTTGCCCAACAACGACGAGCTCGGGCAGATGGCGGCCAGTCTCGATGGCATGATCGGTGCTGCCGAACACACGGGTACGGCTGTGTCACGCGTGCAGCAGACCATGAAGGAGCTGGTGCACACGAACCGCCGCATTGCCGACGCTGCCGTTGCCGGTTCACTCGATCAGCGCGCCGACGCCTCACGTTTCGAGGGCGAGTTCAACGCGCTGGTGCAGGAGCTCAATCGCACCATGGATGCCATCGATCAGCCGCTGTCCGAAGCGCGGCACTGTCTGCAGGCCATGGCGGCGCGTGACCTCACGGTGCACATGGTTGGTGAGTATCGTGGCGAATATCTCGCCATCAAGGACGCCATCAACGCTACGGGGAGCAATCTGCGCGACGCGCTGCAGCAAGTGCGCGCGTCAGTTGAGCAGGTGGCCGATGCCTCACGGCAGATCGCCACCACCAGCGAATCGCTGGCCGAGAGTGCGCAGCGGCAGGCCTATGCCATATCCGTGGTGGATCAGGCCGTGGGTGATCTGGCTGCCACGGCCGAAAATGCGGCGTCGAGTGCCAACGAGGTCACGTCGTTGGCGACGGAAGCACGGGAGCATGCCGAGCGTGGTGCCAAGGCCGCTGACGATCTGGGTCAGGCCATCGAGCGAATTCGCAGCTCGAGCGATGCCACGTCGAAGATCGTGCGTACCATCGATGAGATTGCCTTCCAAACCAACCTGCTGGCCTTGAACGCTGCCGTGGAAGCGGCGCGTGCCGGCGATGCAGGACGCGGCTTCGCGGTGGTGGCTGAGGAGGTACGTTCGCTGGCGCTACGCAGCGCCGAGGCAGCTCGAACCACATCGGCGCTCATCGAAGAATCCACGCGCGACACCGCGCACGGTGTGGAGTTGCGCGACCGCGTTCAGGGAACGCTGCGTGACATCCTGTCGTCGGTGCAACGGGTGGACAACGTGGCCAACGAGATGCGCCTGGAGGCGCTCGGTGAACGCGATCAGGTGAAGCAGATCACCGAGCGAGCCAGCGAGATGAACACGCTGGCCCAGAGTGTGGCCGCGTCGGCCGAAGAAGGCGCCGCCGCGTCGGAAGAACTGCTGGCACAAAGCCAGGTGCTTTCCGATACCGTGCAGGAATTCCGCACCGATGTGGACATTCCGCGCGGAAAGCGGGTGCCGTACCTCCGCGCGTCGTAACGGGCGGTCAGGGCCGAACGGCGTCAGTCGCCAATGTTGATGGAGCGTTGCTGGTTGCCGGAGGGCTCGCCACCGACACGCGGGCGGTTGTGCTTGAGCGGCACCGGGTAGCCGAACTGCCACTGGCTGTTCTTGCGCTGCTCTTTGGTGACGCCACTGATGTTCACAAGGAACGGGAGCAGCTCGCGCTGCTGCGGCTGCACGATGGGCTGCACAAGGTCTACCTGCTCCCAGAAGAGTGGCCAGTACAGCTTGGTCGTGGCTTTCACGCTATCCAGCGCGGCCTTGCCGGCTACGCCGTCTTTCTGTTCGGCGAGGAACCGTGCCAGCGGCACGTACAGGTCACGTACCTTGGCCGAGAACACGCTGTCGGCCTTGAGCAGGTCGGCGATTTGCTCCTTGGTGAGGAACAGCGAGTCGCTTTCCGCGAGCAGCATGCGGTGCAGGTTTGAGGTTCGGCTGAGATAGAGGTCGGCAATGGAGTCCACGCCACGGCGCGTCCAAGTCACCTGCTTGCTCTTCGCATCGCGCACCTTCACCGGCTCGACCGCACGACGCAACGTCTGCAGGTCGTACGGTACCGACAGGTCCATCTGCACATCGAGCACCACCCGGAACGGAATGCGCGAGAGCGTGCGGAAGGCGCGCGTGTCGCCGAAGCGCGGGTTCACATCGTAGCGGAAGCGGCCGCCGGCATTATCGTAGCCGCGCGGCACGAGCAGCACGGGGTCGGGCAAAGCCTGTGAGCCCCAGCCGCGCAGTTTGTCAGCGCCGTGCAGCATCTGGTCGAGTCCCGCGAGAGGATTCTCGAACACGATGTTCACCTGCGCGTTTCGCCCACGAATGCGCCCAATGTTGGGTTGTAGCGCGAGATTCATTTGCTGCGTCCACGGTCCGCGGCAGCTCATGCGCCCTGCCACCTGTCCGGCCTGATTGGTGAGACAGGCTCGCACGTTGGCCGGCGCCGAGGCCAGCAGCGACTGGAGTTGCGCGCGTGTCGAAGCATCCTGCTCGGCGGCGACGGCCGGAATGAATGCCCGGTCGTTGGCTCGGCCGTCACCGTTGATGTCGCTTCGTACCAGCGGGGTGAACGGCGTGCCCGACTGCAAGCGCGTAAACAGCGTAAGGGTCCCCACCTTGGGGATGCCTACACCGGCCTGCAGCACGAACGCGTGTCGCGCATCGTTGAGGCCAGCGGCCCACTCCTTCTCACGTGGGTCGCCAAAGGTGCCACCATCGAAGCCGCGGAACTGCTGGCGCACCTGCTGCACCGTGTACGACGCTGTGAACATCACCGGCGGCGGCCCCTGGCGGCCGCGGAAGATTTCCGGCTGCACGGTGGTGGTGAGCTGCGTGCCATAGCCGCGCAGGTCGCTCGAGCGCATGGCCACGCGACCGTAGTCGCTCGCAATGCGAGAGTCGCGCGGCGACACGGCACCGGAGGCCGGGTCGATGGAGAATGACTGGACGTACATGGGCCGACCGTTCTCGCCGGCGAGATTGAACACCGTGGCGCCGCGGAAGTTGGCGTCGACGGTACTCGGCTGCGAGAGATCGTACGAGGCGAGGCCATCGAGCTTGAGCATCCACCCCTTCATGCTCGATGCCCACCCCAGCGACGCGCGCCAACTGCGCGGTACATCGAACGACGGGTCGACCAGCGTAACGGCTGGCGCACGTTCCGTGAGATTGCCAGTGCCGTCGAGACAGCTGCTGGGCAGCGGCGTGGTGCCCGCAGCGAAGCCGCTCCAATTTGGCGCAGGCACCGTGGCACCCACGCAGGACAGTGACAGCGTGCTGCCGGCAATGCCGGCGCCTACCATGGCATCGGCCAACGTGCCGGGGCGATACAGATCGCGGAACTCGCCAATGCCTCCGCGCACGATGCCCATGGTATTGCGATACCACGAGCCCGTGTTGGTGCTCATCTGCCCGTTGCCGTTCTCGCGGGAACGCGAGTAGGTGTACGAGAAGCCCACGCGCGGAGACACGTGCACGCGACGAGGCGCCACGCCGGTGCGTACGCCCAATGCCTGTTCGAGCGCACTGTTCTCCGGCGGTGCCTCACCAAACGTGTTGCCTTCCACGCGAGCACCACTCAACAGACTGAACCAGCGATTGGGGTTCCACTGGTGCGAGAAGGCGAGGGCGCCGTTGTATGCGGTTGCGCTGCGCGTGGGCTGTGTGAGCGTCCGCTGGTACGACGCGGGACGGTTGGCCGCGAAGTCGGCGAGCGACTGGAACGTGTACGAACCCAACGCGTTGGGTTGTCCTTCCTGCGTGAGGCCATCGCCGCGTGCCCACACCGACGTTTTGAATCGATGCTTGCGCCCCTGCGCATTCCACACCATTTCGTTGGCGCCTTCCACCGTCCATCGCGTATCGTCGGTGGCCATGAACGGGTTGCCACCGAGTTGCAACGCGACCACGTCGTTGCTGGCAGCATCGCTGGCCGAACGCGCCAGCACGGTGGCGCCAGGAAGAGCGAGGTACGGTGTGGTGCGCTCGCGTACCTGGCTGGCGGCCAACCGGTTCTGCATGAGCGTGTAGTAGCCCGCACCAATGAACCGGCTCTGCAGCAGCTGGCCGCCTACGGTTTGCTGCGACTGCTTGCCGCCAGCGCCCGGGCTATTGAGCGGACCAAAGCCAAGTGCGCCTTCGTTGTTGAGACTCGCGAACGAGGTGACTGTGAGCACGCGCAAGGTGTCGCGCACGTCGTCGAGTCGACCGAGCCAAGTGAAGCCGTTCTGCACGCGCGACGCGGGGATGCCGGCCCCTGCGAGCGGCAGCCCCACGCTGTTGGCAATTTGCTGTACGCGCAGCGCCGAGTCGGGCGCGAGTCCGGCACGCAGCAGTGCCTCGGCGTTGCTGCCCACCAGTGAGGCGGGATCGCTCACGGTGCGACTGACATCGAGCGCCACGTTGTACGTGAGGGCGCGGCGGATGGCCTCACCGTCGGCTCCGACACTGGCGCGGAAGCCGCCGTTGGTGATGCCGAGGGAACGGCCCACGGCATCGGTGACCTGCAACTGCGGAGCGTTCAGCGTGACGTAGGCGTTGCGATTCTGATAGTTGCGGTCGCCTGCCCCCAATCGCACATCGATGTTGGCGCCGGCGAAACCGCCACGCGTGGCATCGAAAGTCGCACCACTTACCCGCACATCCGCACGGGCTGCCCGCGGCAAGCCGCCGGCTGGCATGGCCATGCCATTGAGCGTGGTGAGGTTGGAGGTGGCGCTGGCACCGAGCATACTGGGCCCCTGTGGTGTCATGGTGACACCGGGCATGGTGGCGGCAATCTGATTGAGGTTACCGGCCAGATTGGGACTCAGTCGCCCTTCGACCCCCTGATCATACTGTTCGGCGGCACCCACCTCACGTTGGTAGGCGCTGGCCACCTGGGCTTCGGCACGCACGGGGCGATTAGCATTCACGCGAACGGCGGCGAGCATGGCGAGATCGCGGCCCAGCGTGAAATCGGCAATGAGTTCGCGCTCGCTGCCAACCCGCTCCACCCGTCGGCGCGCTGGGCGGAAACCGGCGAACGCTACGTGTACGAGATAGTCACCGGTGCCGGGGTCGAATCGCAGGCTAAAGCGGCCAGTGGAGTCGGTAACGGTATTCTGCACCAGCCGATCGGGGCCACGCGTGATGTTCACCGCCGCCCCGACCACGGCGCGCGAGGAGTCGTCGATGACGCGCCCGCGCACGATATCGGCGGTCTGGGCACGAAGCCCGGTAGGTGCGGCTGCGAGCAGCACGACACACGACAGCGCGGCCGCGAACCGGCGGCGGGCGGAAAGGCAACGGGGGAGGACGGCTGACATGGCGCTCACAATGACGGACGGGCGATTGGCACACGGGACAGCACATACGACGGCATTGGCGGCGAAATGGTTGCAGATGGTTGCCACATGTCCCGGGCGGCGCCGGCCGGTCCCGATTGACCATGGGGCAAGGGAGGGCGAGCATTCGGCATGCGCCTGCTCTGCTCACTTGGAAGAACGTTGGTGATGGCTGGCCTGTCGGCGGCTAGCGTATCGGTGGCCGGAGGGTCGGTCGCCTCGGCGCAGGGCGCGGCGCCGCCAGTCGTATCGCAGGCACCGCCGCCGCCGCGGGTGGTGCCCGGTGATTCGGTGCTGCGACCGCTGCCCTTTATCAGGGACTCGGTGCGCTACGCGTTGACCATGTTTCGCGACGCCGACGAGATCCCGGTGGGGCGACTCACCGAGTTTTGGCGCACCGATAGCGTTGGTGGCACGCCGGTGTTGCTGCGCGTGCAGAAGCTGCAGCGCAACATGATGCAGCTGGTGGACTCCACGTGGACCGATGCCCGCACACTGGCGCCGCGGGCCCGCCGATCGCTGCAGCAGAATCGACGCGTGCTGCTCGAATTCAGCGGAACGCGCGTGAAAGGATCACTGGCACCGCTTGACGCGCCGCCGGTGCCGCTTGATACCACGTTGCGTGTGGCACCATTCGACGCGGGTAACTGGGAGCTGGTCATGCGGGCCCTGCCGTTGCAGCGCGACTTTGCCGCGCGTCTCCCCGTGTACGATCTCGACGGCGGCCTTCGCGAGTACCGGGTGCAGGTCACCGGTCGCAGCACGGTGCAGGGCGAAGACTGTCACGTGGTGGTACTCACGTTGGCCCGCAACCGTGAGTCGGTGGTGTGGGTGAGCGTGAGCACTGGCCACGTGCTGCAGATCGAAACGATGCTCGGCGAAACCACCATGCTGCGTCAGGTGCGCGTGCGGTAACCTGCCGGACGATGCGCGGCCCTGCCGTGTCTCAGAAGGTGCGCCCGAACTCGATTACGATCCCATCGCCGCGTGTGCCCGGCGTGTTGGCGAACTTGTAGCCGAGGATGACTACCGACTTGCCTCGGTGCCAGTTGAAGCCGGGGACGAAGTCGGCGAACTCGTGCTGTCCGGCCCACCATTCGCCAAGCAGGGTGAAATCGTGCAACGTGTGTCCGAGTGCACCGGGGAGCACGGCGAGCGGTTGTTCGAAGCTGCCCATGAAGTGAGTGGTGGCTTTCCCGAACATGGCGGGCGGCCCGTCGCTCACGCCGGCCATGAGGCGCGTACGTAGTCCGGGGAGTCTCGCGCTCGCTTGCAGGTAGCTCCACACGCCGAGCCGTTCGCCGCGCAGGGGAATGGCCACCATCTGGCCGGCGCCAATCTTGGGCTCCCACTGTGGGGCATGGGCGGCGACGCCCGGGATGTCTGCGGCCCCCTTCCAGCCCACCCCGAGTGTAGCGAGGCGCTTGAGCGGAGTACCGATGTTGTACGCCGTAACTGCCAGCTCGAGGTTCCGTGTGACCCCGTAGGTCACGAAGTGCGTGGTCTGCCAGAAGCTGGTGTCGCCCCACTGTCGCACCTGCGATTCGTGCAGGGCGAAGACGCGCCCTTTGGCCGTCTGATCAACCGAGGGCGCGTTGATGACGGTCTGCTGGGCGGAGAGTGACTTGTGGCCGCCAATACTGGCGAGCACGAAGAGGAGTGCGCGCAGAAGCCGCGTTCCGAGGCGCCGGGCAAGGGCATGGATCATGTGGCGAGAGCGATTGGCGTGAAGACACAACGCCATGGTCGCCACCTGGGGAGACGCGACGGGCCACGGCACGAACGACGTGCGGTGGTCTCGCGCGCTGCGGGAGCCGTGGCTCGCATCGCAGGCGGGCAACCGGAGACGAAACGTCTCGTATTGACGATTGCCCGCTTCACCGGCGGGGCCGGCGAATGGCTACTCCCCTCCAACGAGCGCGGAACCTAGACGCGCCCGATGCCTCCGTCAACTACCTCCCACCCCCCGCTCCCAACGCCTCACCCAGGGCGCCGCACGATCACGCCGATGACAATGAAGAAGAGCAGAATGGTGGGTGCTTCGTTGATCCACCGGCAGGCGGTTTCGCTGAGGAAGTAGTCCTTGGCCAGGAAGCGCTTGCGCGTGTACGACGAGAAGCCATGGTAGCCGAGCAGGAACACGATGGCGGTGAGCTTCATCCACATCCACGGCATTTGCAGCAGCGATGGATTGAGATACAGCATCCACGAGCCGAGGCTGACGGAGACGATCATCGCGGGCATCATGATGCCGCGCAGAAGGCGACGCTCCATGACCTCGAGTGTCGCCGTCACGGCGGGTTCATCGCGCTTCTGCACGTGATACACGTACAAGCGGAAGATGTAGAACAGCCCGGCGTACCAAGCGATGACGGCGATGACGTGAAACGCCTTGATCCAGAAGTAGTTGGCGGCCATATGCCGCTCAATGTATCCCGGCGACCTCGAAGCGGCAGCAGTGGCCACCGGTGGCCTGGCACTCGACTTCCCTGATGGTGGCCTGCGTGGCAATCAGGGTGCGAATGAGTCGCTCGAAGGTGCCGGCGTAGAAGTCGCACACGGGCCCCGCCGTGGTCATGTCGCGGCACATGGCACAGGCGTGGAAGGTGAGTTCGGCGCCGCTGGGAGTCGTGAGCACATCGAACGTGCCGCTACCGGCAAAGGTCCAGGCGTTGGCGCGCATGGCCTTGAGCAACAGCGCGAGACCGGCGCGTCTCGGCAGTGCCTTCATGATCCACTGCGCCGGGCGCGGAATGCGGTTGGCCATGAGGTAGTCGGCCGTACGCGCTCCGGCTTCGTGTAGCACCTGTGTGGCCGGCTGCTCGCCGAAGGAGCGCATGACGGCCTGCACGAACGCCTGGGCCTCGCGCTCGTCGACCATGGCCCCCGGGAGTGCCGTCATGGCATACCCGGTGCTGCTGAAGAGCAACTGCGACGCGACCGCCTCGCCATGACGATCGCGCAGCACCTGCGCCAACTGAATGATGGTGTTCGGGCCAATGCGTGCCGCCGGGGGCACGCTGGCGCCGAGATCAGACGGCCCGGGAAAACCGGCGAGGACCGTCGGTGGCTCCACGATAAGCATCGAGAGGGAACGCAAGATTGCGGAGGAAGAACCGACCCAGCGGCGTTACCGCGAGGCGGTCAGACTCGAAGATCACCAGTCCATCGGCGGCAAACTGTTCGTAGGTGTCCACCAGCGGCTCGATATCACCGGGGAACAGATCGAACGGCAGTTCACCGTTGCACATGAGATGCGCCACGGCCGCACCGCGGGCGCGATCATCGTCGCTCATGACGTGACCGCGCGTGATGGGCAACCGCTGCGCATCGATTTCGCGCTGCCACGGCCCGAGTTCGCCGGCATTCTGTGCAAACCACCCGTCGATCTCGGAGATGGAGCTCACGCCAATGCCCAGCAGGTTCTCGCCGCTGCGCGTGGTGTAACCCATGAAGTTGCGGTGCAACCGTCCCGCATCAGCGGCGAGCGCGAGCGAGTCCTCGGGGCGCGCGAAGTGGTCGATGCCGATCCACCGATATCCACTATCGGTGAAGCGACGCACCGAATCACGGAACAGTGCGAAGCGGTCCCACGCGCGCGGCAGCGTATCTTCGTCGATGCGCTTCTGATGCGCCTTCATCCACGGGACATGTGCGTAGCCGAAGCAGGCCACGCGATCGGGCGAAAAGCTCAGCGCGGTCTCGATGGTATTGGCAAAGCTCTCCGGCGTCTGTCGCGGCAGGCCGTAGATGAGATCGAGATTGAGCCCGGCAAAACCCTCTTCGCGTGCGAGCTCCACCATGTCACGCACCATGGTGGCTGGCTGAATGCGCCCGATGGCTTCCTGTACATGCTCGTCGACGTCCTGCACTCCGTAGCTGATGCGCGAGAAGCCCAGCTGGCGGAACGTGCGCAGCTGCTCGCGTGTGACGAGCCGCGGGTCGGCCTCCACCGAGCATTCGGTACGCGCATCGATGCCGAAGGTGTCCTGCAAGCGCTGGAACAGCTGTTCCACCTGCGCGTCGCTGAGGAAGTTTGGTGTGCCGCCGCCCCAGTGCATTTCGCACACCCGCGGTCGCTCGCCAATGGCGGCCGCGAGCATGTCGAGTTCGGTGTACAGGCGCGTGAGATAGCGATCGACGATCTCCGCGCGCGTGGTGACGGTGGCGTTGCAGCCACAGTACAGACAACGCGACGCGCAGAATGGCAGGTGCACGTACAGCGCCAGCGGCGCGTCGGTGGTGCCGAGCACGCCAAGGTGCCCGGCCCACGCCTCGTGATCGAACGCCCCGCGCCAGTCGGGAACGGCGGGGTAACTGGTGTAGCGTGGTCCCGGTACGTCGTATTTCGCCAGCAGCGCCGGCGACACGTCCGGGACCATCAGGGACGGACCATCAACAGGCACGAATCGCTTCCTCTTCCTGTGGTCGCGCCGGCGCGTGTCCCAGGACGGGCACGCTGCCGCTGAAGTCCACGTCGGCGGCCAGATCGGGGCGCGCCTCACTCATGGTGCGCAGCTCCTCGCGCGTGAACACCTTGTCTTCGTCGAAGCCGAAGTCGGCGTCGAGCCCTGTGCCGTTGAACTTGAGGCGTTCGAGGTCGTAGAACTTCTTGTTGATGGTGGTCTTGGCGAAGGCGCGCAGACAGCCGCGCAGATACTTGCGCTTGAACGGATCCTTCTGCCACGGATAGCTGAGGAACGCCTTCTTGCTGTAGAAGCGTGCGTAGTTGCGCAGCACACCCTTGAGCACCTGGTCGCGCGTCATCTCATCCGGCTGGATGATGGGCGTCACGAAGTTGTACTTGGCATAGTCGCGCACTTCCACGCGCTCGCCGAGCTCCTGGAACAGCTCCGCAAAGGGCCACGGCGTGTACATGTTCCAGTTGGCCATGTCGGGCTGCCAGTCCTGCGAGTACTTGTACGTTTCCTCGATCGTTTCCGGCGTTTCGTTCTCGAGCCCGATGATGAACTGCGCCTCGGCGATCATGCCGGCGTCTTTCAGCATCTTGATGGCGCGCTTGTTCTGCTCGAGCGTGGTCTGCTTGCGGAAGCGATCGAGCTTGAGCTGTGCGGCGGCCTCGGTGCCAAGCGATACGTGCACGAGCCCAGCCTTGCGATAGAGCGGCAGTTCCTTTTCATCGCGCAGAATGTCGGTGACGCGCGTGTTGATGCCCCAGTGCACCGGCAAGTTGCGTTCGATGAGCGCTTCGCAGAGCGCGATGAACTTCTTCTTGTTGATGGTGGGTTCTTCGTCGGCGAGAATGAAGAAGCCCACCTTGTGCTCCTTCACGAGCACTTCGATTTCATCGACGAACTTCTTGGGGTCGCGCGTGCGATACTTGCGCCAGAACTTCCACTGGCTGCAGAAGCGGCAGGTGAATGGGCACCCGCGCGCAAAGTTGGGCACGGCCACGCGGCAATTGAGTGGAATGTAGATGTACTTGTTCCACTCAAGCAGCGACCAGTCGGGCGTGAGGTCGTCGAGGTTGGCGATGGGCGGCCGCGCGGGCGTGGCCACCACCTGCCCTTCTTCCACGAACGCAATGCCCTTGATGTCGCGGCGCGTAGCCAGCGCGGTGCCGTCGCGCAGGTGCTGCATGAGTTCGACGATGATCTCTTCGCCTTCACCGCGGACGATGTAATCAATCCACGGTGCCTCGTTGAACACCTGCTGATACATGAACGTGGGGTGGATGCCACCCAGAATGGTGGGGGCATTGGGCGCCACTTCGCGCGCGATTTGCAGCGTGCGCTGCGCCTGATAGATCATCGGCGTGATCGCCGTGGCGAGCACGGCATCGGGCTTGAGCTCGATGAGCTTGCGTCGAAGCGCTTCGTCGTCGATGTGATTGGTCATCGCATCGACGAACGTGATGTCGGTAAAGCCGGCGTGCTTGAGCGCACCACCAATGTACGCGACCCATCCCGGGGGCCAGTTTCCGGCGATCTCTGCTCCGCCGGCATGATAATTGGGCTGCACGAAAACCAGCTTCATCGACTCGCTCCACCGTGTAGTGTGAAAAGACACGTACAGGGTGTAGATGACCGGCCGGTCCTACAGTCGGCAAAGTTGCGTTGGACTTGTGAGGGAAACGTTTACATGCAGTTCAGCATGCGAATAGGGGAATTGTGCGGATGGGCAGGGGGAGGCAGGGA